>Ga0180007_10000032_pt1 | contig 260111 bp, 229 predicted proteins | sample MM_PC_MetaG_FD_121122 | JGI IMG/M metagenome (GOLD analysis project Ga0180007, IMG submission 121122) | Groundwater microbial communities from the Aspo Hard Rock Laboratory (HRL) deep subsurface site, Sweden - MM_PC_MetaG | ecosystem: Environmental > Aquatic > Deep subsurface > Groundwater... | reverse complement strand
TCTTCAAGGGGATTTGGAGTGCAACAATTTATATGGTGACCTATCCGGCGCGAGCAGAGTTGAATTGACTGGCAGAGGAAATAACATTAATATTGAAAGCAGCGGAGCCAGTAGTTTGAGGCTAGGCGATTTTTGGGGTAATGATGCCACATTAAATCTAAGCGGTGCAAGTATGACTTATCTGAATGTGGTTGGGACTATAAATGCTGATCTGTCAGGCGCATCTATACTCTATTATTACGGATCACCAACATTGGGCAGGCTGAACATTAGTGGCGGATCAAACGTGCTACACCTTTAAGTCTTGTAAAAAATGAATTTATTTCAATCTACATATCGTGCCCTTTTTATTATGGTCTTATTGGCTTTATCAATAAGTACGGAAGGGCAGACAAAAAAATATTACGACTCAAATGGGAATGTTTTCCCGGATTCGATGATTGTGGTTGTTTCCGTCAATTATGATGATATCAACCTCATTGACGTGCTGACAGATATTGCAAAGAAGGGAGAGTTCCATCTTAACTACAGCGAAAATACTCTCCCCTCTGATTTTAGAGTAACGCATTCCGACGAAAGAAAACCTGCTGTTGATATTTTAAGAAGAATTCTTATAGGTACAGATCTTGACTTTATTCTCGTTGGTCCTAATCAGATTGTAATTGTCCGAAAAAAAAACGAAAAGCAATCAGGCGGAAAAAAACAATTTACAATTAGCGGATTTGTGACTGATGCTCATACTGGTGAATCTCTGATTGGTGCTAATATCTATTTGTCCTCCGCTTCTACCGGTGCAAGCTCCAATATATACGGGTTTTATTCAATAACTCTCCCCGAGAAAATTTATCGCCCAAGATTTAGTTTCGTTGGGTATCAAACACGTCAAATAGAGGTTGAACTTACTCGCGACATTCAGCTGAATATCGCTCTCTCGAAGACAATAATTGCAGGGGACACAGTTATTGTTACTGCGCAAATTGAAAGTGAAGCTGAAAAAACAAGAGTTGGAACGGTAGAACTTGTTCCCGGTGAATTGAACAGCATTCCGGTTTTATTTGGTGAGCAGGACATTTTGAAAACACTCCATCTGCTGCCGGGTGTCTCGCAATACAGAGAAGGAGACGCAGGATTATATGTGCGGGGTGGTAATTCTGATGAAAATCTACTACTGCTCGATGAAGCACCTGTTTACAATGCTTTTCACTTCTTTGGTTTTTTTTCTGTTTTTAATTCCGAAGCTATTAGAAATGTTAAATTAATAAAAGGTCCCGCCCCGGCGCGTTATGGTGGAAGGCTTTCTTCTGTAATTGATATTCATATGAAGGAAGGTAATCTAAAAAAGTTTGAAGGGGTTGCCGGGTTAGGACTGATCTATTCCCGCCTAACACTTCAGGGCCCTTTTCTTCAGGATAAAGGTTCGTATATGATATCAGGAAGGAGAACTTACTGGGATTTGTTTAAGTACCTTTCCGGGGATAAAGAATTGATCAATTCTGGACTATATTTTTATGATTTAAATCTTAAGGCAAATTACATTATTAATGATCATGACAGGCTATACCTTTCCGGGTATTTAGGTAATGATGTAATAAAGGCAGCAGATGTATTAAACGTTGGTTGGGGTAATAAAACAGCTACTCTTCGCTGGAATCATATCTTTAATAATAATCTGTTCTCAAATACTTCTTTAGTTTTGAGTAATTTTACTCATGCTACATCCGTTGACCCGGAGGATAATAACGATGATTTTGTTGAGGTGCTCTCTAAAGTACAGGACGTCACCTTGAAAAGTGAATTTCAGTATTTCTATGACGTTCATAATACTTTCAATTTCGGGGCAAGTTACATTCGCCATAATTTCCTGCCAGCCGATATTAACGTTAACGGTTTTGCAAAAATTGACATTCAGATTGGGAAAAAAAATGCTGACGAGTTTTCATTCTATGTATCAGACGAACTAAGATATTGGGATCAGTTCAAACTAAACCTGGGACTGCGTGGTACAATATTTTCCGTCAGCGGGAAAGATGATGTTTTTAATGTTGATGATTTCGATTCCGATATTAATGTTGGTTTTCACAGTGAGGAGGAGGAAGTATATACGGGATTTGAACCAAGGTTAATTGTTAACTATTTGATTGATGAATCAAGCTCATTAAAATTTGCAGTCGCAAGAAATTACCAATATCTTCACATGGTTTCCAGCTCCAGTTCCAGTACCCCTTTTGATGTCTGGCAGCCGGCCAGTAAGAAGGTGAAACCACTCAGAAGTGATCAATTATCTGTAGGTTATTTTAAGAATCTTCCGGATAGCGATACTGAGTATTCCATTGAATTATTCTACAAGGATATGAGAAACCTTTTGGATTTTCGTGATGGTGCAAATCTTTTCTATAGTAACTTTTTCGAGTCGGAATATATTATTGGTGATGGAAGAGCCTACGGGGCTGAGTTCTTCCTTAAGAAAGGGTATGGTCCGCTCACCGGATGGATAGGTTATACAATTGGGCGTACGGAAAGAAAATTTCAGGAAATTAATTATGGCGATTGGTTTCCGGCAAAATTTGACAGGACTCACGATTTCTCAATCGTCCTTATGTATCAGGCAAATGAAAAATGGAATTTTTCAGCCAATTGGGTTTATTCTACAGGCAATGCTATTACAATTCCTTACGGAAAATATGAAGTGGATGGTAAAGTTTTTGAGGCGTATTCGGCAAGGAACGCATACAGGGTACCGGCCTTCCACAGGCTTGACCTTAGTGTTTCATACGAGAATGATTTAGGGGGTGTGTGGAATTTGTCACTCTATAATGCCTATTCCCGCAAAAACACTTATTCCATTTTATTCCGGGACAAGGCAAATTCTCCAGGATCAAAGGAAGCGGTCAGATTGTCGTTGTTTTCCATTGTTCCCTCTTTAACATATACGCTGAGGTTTTAACTCTAAGATGAAAAAGATAACAGCTAAAATATTCTACTTGTTTCTTCCCCTACTCCTCTCGTCCTGCTTCCAGGAGGTTATTGACATAGATTTGTCGGAAATCCCCCGGCAATTGGTTATTGAAGGGAAAATCACAAATGAATATGCCAGACATACTGTAAGAATCCACAGAGCCTCAGCCAATGATGACCCGTATGAATTTCAAAAAATTACGGATGCTGAAGTGTCTATCACGGACAACGAAGGCACGGAATTCTTTCTTGAAGAAACTGAATCGGGGATTTATAAAACTCAGCCATTTTACGGGATACCCGGCAGACATTACCGGCTTCATGTAAAATACGGTGGACTGGAGTTTGAAGCGAAATCATATATGCCTCAACCTATCGAACTGGATTCAATAAAACTTGACCAGGTGAATAATTATAACACCTATAAATTAAAGTGCTACTTCCAGGACGTGCCCAGCGTCGAGGAGAAAGCCTTATTCAAATCAATCTCAATGAATAATAATACCGTAAGAGAGGAATTGCTTTATAACGGGTCCTACAGGGATGGCAACTATATTGAACTTGACGATTTTAAATGGCAATATTCACGGGGGAATCAGGTTCTGGTGGAAGTCTATTCCCTGAATGAAACAAGTTACAATATTTACAATCAGATTCAGCAAAGGAAAGATTTAAGTCCCGACGGAACGGATTTAGATATTGGAAATTTATTTGAGCTGACTTCATTCAATATAAGTAATATTAATAACCATGCTATTGGACTGTTTTCTGCAGAATCTGTAACAAAAAAAACATTTACCATCAATTAAACCCTTTACAATTTTACCTCAACGGGGGAAGAAATTTACCCCAAAATTAAGTCTGGCTTTTTTTGAATTTGTACGGATATTCCGTAATATTATAACTACGGTAATTCAGTACTAATGAGTTTATATGATTGGTTTAACTAAATCTGAAGAAATAATTCTACTTGCCATCTGGAGGCTAAATGACGATGCCTATGGTGTAAAAATCCGTAAACATCTTCTTGAAACGATAGATTTTAATATTACGTATGGCACATTGTATAGTTATTTGGATCAACTCGTTAAAAAGGAATACGTTGAAAAGAATTCAGGCGAGCCAACACCTGAACGCGGGGGACGCAGAAAAATATTTTATAAAGTTTCTGCTCTGGGAATTAATGCCTTAAAAAAATCGCAGGAGTTGCAAAAAACCCTTTGGGAGGGGATAGGCAATTTTGCTATTGATAGTAAATGATATCTGAGAAGAAAACTAATTATCGACCACCGCGTATTGCAGAATGGTGCTTGAAAAAAATATCGAAACAGGAAGAAAACTTTTCGATACTTGGTGATTATTGTGAAGAGTACAATGAAATTGTAAGTAAAAAAAACAAATTAATTGCAGATGCTTGGTATTGGAAGCAGCTCTTTGCTTCCATTTTTCCTTTATTGTTGAACAAATTGCGCTGGGGGGCGGCAATGTTCAAAAATTATCTTAAAGTAACAATTCGTACCTTACTCCGGCATAAAGGTTACTCGATAATTAATGTTACAGGTCTGGCAATAGGTATTGCCAGTTTTCTTTTAATTATGCTGTTTGTCAATAACGAACTCACCTACGATCAATTCAACAAAAATGCGGAAAATATCCACCGTGTGAATTTACGTTACCACATGGGCAGCAACCAATTTGATATGGCTTTGGGTCCCGTTCCTTTGGCGTGGACAATGAAAAGTGATTTTCCGGAAGTTGAAGAAGTTGTTCGGTTGTACCATTCTAACTACAGAGGATGGATAACTTATGTGAAAATTGAGAATGAGGAATTTAGAGAAGAGGGCTTTTTGTACGCTGATTCCACCTTCTTTAAAGTATTTACCTGTGATCTTATTGAGGGTGATCCGGAGACTGCTCTTAATAATCCAAATTCTATTATACTAACAACCAAAACGGCAGAAAAATATTTCCATGAAGAAGATCCCATGGGAAAAATGCTGACGACGCAGGATGGAAACATATTCACGGTTACAGGTATAACGGAAGGCATGCCTGTCAACTCAAATATCCAGTTCGATCTTCTTGCAAACTATGCCTCTCATCCCAAGAGCCGCGACCCGGATTGGTATGATACTGCCGTGATGACATATGTTTTACTGAAGGATGGTTTTCCAGCAGATCAACTGGAGGATAAACTCCCTGATTTTTCAAGGAAATATGTTGAACCTGTTTTGACAGCTGCATTTGGAATCTCGTACGATGATTTTATTGCTGCAGGTAATTACTTTGGGTTTTTTATGGAGCCTCTTTCAGAACTTCATTTATATTCACATGTTGAGTATAGTCTTGGTCCGAAGGGCAATATAAATACTGTTATGATTTTTTTGGTAATAGCCCTGTTTATTTTAATAGTTGCATGTGTAAATTTTATAAACCTTGCAACGGCCCGTTCATTGCAAAGAGCAAATGAAGTTGGTGTTCGGAAAGTAGTGGGTTCCGGGCGAAAACAATTAATCGTCCAGTTCCTGTCAGAGTCAACAATCATTGTTTTCATCTCTTTTGTAATTGCGATAGCAACGATGTTTTTACTGCTTCCGGTATTCAGCAATTTAATGGGCAAGGAGCTTTCCACGGTTTTGTTTCATTCATGGTATTTTATCCCTTTCCTTATCTTACTCTGCCTTGTTATTGGTTTATTTGCTGGTGGGTATCCGGCATTTTTGCTTTCTTCATTCAGACCAATTACTGTGCTGAAGGGTAAATCGCAAAGTAATGAGAAGGGGAAAAAGTTCAGAAATGCTCTTGTTGTTTTTCAATTTGTAACTTCCATCACACTAATTGTAGGGACGTTGGTTATTTCAGAACAGATGGACTTTATAAAAAACAAGGATCTTGGATACAATAAAGAGCATGTTATCATTGTTCACTCTGCTCACAAATTAATACCTCAGCAAAAGCCTTTTAAGGAGAGAATCTCTCAGAACCCTAAAGTTATAAGTGCCACATATTCTGATAGCCTGCCCGAAATTCTCCTGGAAATTAAAAATTTTAAACGAGAAAGCAGTGTTGCGAATGATGAACATACACTCGTAACAATAATGACAGATTTTGATTTTGCTGAGACATATGAACTGGAATTGGCAGCCGGAAGGTTTTTTAAGGAAGAATTCAGTACGGACTCCTTTGCTGTTCTTCTGAATGAAGCAGCTGTAAAAGCCATGGGGATTACAGACCCGCTTAATGAAAGACTCATTTATATGGCACGACCTCCTGTTCCTATGAACATAATTGGCGTTCTTAAAGATTTCCATATGGAAAACTTGCACGAGCCAATTAAACCGATGGCAGCAATTGTTTTAAGAAGATTCCCGGCGGTGCTGCTTTCTGTTCGTGTCGCTCCGGGTGAGATTCAAAACACTCTTTCATTTATTGAAGAAACATGGAAACAGTTTGTTCCGGGACAACCCTTTGAGTATGTATTTTTTGATGAAACTTTTGAAGAAACCTATAAAACAACTATACAGGCAAGCAGAATATTTTCTGCCTTTTCATTTCTTGGAATTTTTATCGCTTGTTTAGGATTATTTGGATTGGCCTCATACACAGCAATGAGAAAAACAAAAGAGATTGGTATAAGAAAGGTAATGGGCGCTTCTGAATCCGGAATAGTTTTTCTTCTATTTAAAGAATTTATTAAATGGATTATTGCTGCAAATTTTGTCGCTTGGCCTATTGCGTATTTCTTTATGAACGCATGGCTGCAGGATTATGCTTTTAGAATTGAACTTAAAATCTGGATGTTTGCCCTGGCGGGGGTTCTTGCTTTGATTGTTTCGTTGGGTACGGTTACATATCAATCTGTTAAGGCCGCCGGTAAAAATCCTGTTGAAGCACTGAAGTACGAATAGTAATGAAATATTAAACGTTGGTTAGTTAGAAAACACTTTCGATGCAATCATTCCTGAGAGGTACGTTCCCGGGCGGAACAGTAAGAAGGCGGTTGACTTATTCTGGGGGAGAAGTTAACCGTTTTCTTTTTTTTACACCAAACTCAAAAAAAATTTCCATTTCTTACAACCTTTGAAAGATATAGGAGTCTAACAAACTAATAACTTTCATGGTTTGAAGGATATCAATCATTCAGAGGTATTAATGAGACTTTTAACACGTCAGGAAGAACTTGTTCTACTCACCATTTTTCAATTAAAAGGCAATTCCTATCTGGTCAGAATCAGGGAATTTCTTACTGAACAAACAGGCAGGGATTGGTCAATAAGCTCAGTTTATGTCCCTTTAAGCAGACTTGCCAGAGAAGACTATTTGCGTGAGATAGTTGGACAACCAACAGCTAAGCGCGGCGGTAAAGCCATTAAATATTACGAAATAACTGAAGCAGGGATGGTGGTTTTAAGAGAACTAAATGCCTTAAACCAGGCTATGTCGAAAGGATTACAGACGGAGTTTAAGTGATGCCCGGATACTTGAAATATCTTCTGAATTTAGTACTGCCTGAAAGGGATAGGGATTATTTGTTGGGGGATTATGAGTTTATCTATAATGACCTGTGCGATAGGCGCGGCAGACTAAAAGCGCTGGCCTGGCTCTGGGCACATCTATTTAAAACGGCACCAAAATTTATAATCAATTCAATTTACTGGGGGGTAATGATGTTCAGAAATTATATCAAAATAGCTTTTAGGAATTTTTTAAAGAGAAAGACACATGCGGCAATAAACCTTATAGGATTGTCGATTGGAATTGCTGCTGTTATTTTTATTCTTTTATGGGTTAATGATGAATTAAGTTACGATCAGTTCCATGAGAAAGCTGGAAGAATATTCCGCGTTACTCAACGCTTAGATAATGGGGGGGAGATTACTCATCAAACTCAGTCAGCCGCAATATTGGCTGAGACTATTGAGGATATTTGTCCTGAGGTTGAAATGGCTACGCGTGTTCGCGGGTTTAAAAGAGGAACTGTGGTGACAGTTGGAGATAAGAAATTTAATGAAACTAAGCATGGAATGGCCGATGAAAAATTCTTCAGCGTTTTCTCTTTCGATTTGTTAAAAGGTGATCCGTCAAAAGTATTGACAGAACCCAGAACCGCAGTACTTTCAGAATCAGCAGCTCATAAATATTTTGGTGATGTTGATCCTATAGGTATGACGTTTACTATGTATGAAGATGATTTTATGGTAACTGGGTTATATAAAGATATGCCATTTAATTCTCATTTTCATTTTGATGTTCTATTTTCTATCGCAAGTTATCCAGGTACTCCTGGCCAGGAGTGGTGGTGGAATAACTATAAGACATATGTGGTTTTGCGAGAAGGGGCTGATACAAAACTACTTGAGGAAAAACTTACTGACATAGTAAAACGCTACATGTACAAATCAGAAGAGAAGTATCTTGAGAACGTAGAGTCTGGGCACTATACAACAATGCCGATTCAAAAAATCACTGATATTCACTTAAAATCACACCTGCTCTGGGAGTTTGAGGCAAATGGAGATGAATCCTATGTTCAGTTTTTGTCATTCATTGCTCTGTTTATACTTATCATCGCAATAGTGAACTATGTTAATTTATCAACAGCAAATGCGACCGGACGTGCGAAAGAGATTGGTATTAGAAAATCAGTTGGATCAACTAGGACTTCACTTATTCGCCAGTTTATCACTGAATCCATTTTAATGAGTATGCTGGCATTTATCGTTGCAGTGGCTTTTGTATATCTTCTTATGCCATTATTTCGTAATGTGGTTGGTAAGGCGTGGTTGTCAATTCCACTGTTCGATGATCCCACTTTGCCTGGATTACTAATAGTCTTCTCCTTGGTTATAGGACTTATAGCCGGAATTTATCCTTCACTTGTACTTTCATCCTACGAGCCAATAGAAGTAATTCGTGGAAAATCAAGCAGAGGTAGTCATAAGTCAGTTTTAAGGAATAGTCTTGTTGTCTTTCAATTTGCGATGTCTATAATTCTTCTTGTTGGAACATTTGTAGTGAGAGAACAGATGAACTATACTCAGAATAAAAATCTCGGTTTTGATAAAGAGCAGGTATTAGTAATAAATACCCTCGGGGAAATGGGAGAGAAAATTGGTGTATTTAAAGAGGAGTTGAAAAAGGATCCATCAGTGTTAAGCATATCTACTTCAACCAGCGTTCCGGGTAAGTCATTTAATAATTTGGGGAGTGGACTGGAAAGCACAAAGAGAGGACAGGCCACAAACATATATGGTGTTGATGATGAATTTAAAGATGTATTTAAGATTGAGCTTTTGAAAGGACGTTTCTTTTCAAGGAAAATTGCCTCTGATTCTCAGGCTGTTGTCTTGAATGAATCCATGGCAAATTTATGGGGAGTGGAAGAGATTGATGGTAGCAGGATGAATATATCAATAAAGGGATTTTCACCATTTAATATTATTGGTATCATCAAGGATTTCCATTACGAATCATTTCATGAAAAAATCAGACCCTTGGAAATGGTTATGATTCCTGGTCTTGCAAGTTGGAGCGAGAGCTATATCTCAGTTCGTCTTGATACCCGGAATACGTTAGCCTCTATAAAAACAATTGAAGAGACCTGGAGTAGTTTGCTTCCGGGTATACCGTTTGATTATACATTTATGGATGATATTTATAGTGAACAATACAACAATGAAAAGCGCACCGGAAATGTTTTTAGCGTATTTACATTTTTAGCTCTATTCGTTGCTTGTTTAGGCTTGGTTGGGTTAACCTCATTTACTCTTGAGCAAAGAACGAAGGAAATAGGTGTTAGAAAAGTATTGGGCGCCTCTGTTCAAGGTCTTGTTGCGAAGCTATCTGGAGAATTTACAAAGTGGGTGATTGTTGCTAATTTAATTTCTTGGCCCCTGGCTTATTTTATAATGGACTCATGGCTTTCAAATTTCGCTTACAGAATTGAAATTGAGTGGTGGATGTTCGTAGTAGCAGGATTTGGCGCGCTTCTGATTTCATTGATAACCGTTAGTCTGCAATCAATAAAGGCGGCAAGAAAAAATCCGGTTAACAGCCTGAAATACGAGTAAATTAATAAAAATCAGATACGGCTTCAGCAACTGTATCGAATAATTGCATTACACTGGAAAGGTGAGTGACATCATGAAGGAGAAACTTCACTTTTCCGGTGCATATTATTTTTACCTCACCATTCTTCCGCTGCATCTCTTTATGACAGCGAACTAATGCGCCCATAAACGTTGAATCAATAAAGTCACATTCGGTTAGATCAATTAGTAAATGCTCGAAATCATCAATCATCATCTCTTCAAATATTGCTTTAAATTCATCTGAGTGTTCGATGGTGGCTGACTTAATTCGAACCGATATTATTCTGTATTTATTATTTTTTTCAACCTGGAAGTTCATAAGCCACCTTCTTAATTATTTTTTGAGGGACGTTTAAACCGAAGCATTTCAAGCACATCTTTATATTTCAACTTGTTGCTATCGTTAATTTTACTTAGCACTTCATGTGCATCAAGCAGAGTATTGTTCAATCCTTCCCTACTTTCAAATTTCTTCAATGTCAACTCACTCATTTCCTTTGAGGAGTATTGTGTAGAACCCACAATGTCAAATATTGTGTTAAACCCGTTTTTGTTAAGAATAAGATTTATATCCTGCTTGTCCGAGTAAATTACGGCTTTATTTTGCTTTTTGCTCATAAAATAGAGGGCACATTTTGCAAGAATTCCAAGGTTTGTGCTGTCTATTGTTTCGGCACCTGACAAATCAACATAAAGTTCTTCTACCAAGCGTTCGTCTAATATTTTATCTGTAAAAGACTTAAAGCCTGCACAGGCAATATATGTAAGGTCCCCTTCAAGTTTCAAGAAGTATTTTTTTTGATCTTTAGCATATAAATATTTGCTGCCAGGCATATTTTTTATCTTTTTATTATTAAAAATGCTATATCGTCCTGAAGTTCAGTTCTATTTTTTAATTCAAACATTTCCAGAATATCGTTGTTGTTGAATTTTGTGCTATTAATTTTGGAAAGCAAATAATTTTGCCTGCCGATCAGGGAATCCTGAGGGAGAATTTCCAGAATACCATCAGAGAAAACCACGAAAACAAATTCTTCATCAAGGTTAATTGTATGATCATAATACTCAGCTTCTTTATATAATCCAAGAGGCATGCCACCTTTATGATCAAGAAAGAAGGACTCTGATCCGTTATGAATGATAGGGTGTGGAAATTGTCCGCCATGTGCAAAGGTAAGGACATTATTATTCTGGTCTAAAACACCATAAAATAGTGTAAGATGTTTGTCCAGGTTTTCTGATAATATCTGATTGCTAATGACTTTCAAAAATTTAGCTGGATTCTTAAGCAGTTCACGACTTTCCGTATCGTTATCTCTTATGTAATTATCAACGAGGGATTTAAGCAATACAGTTATGAACGCCGAAGACGCGCCATGCCCACAGACATCCGCAAAATAAAAACCCACCGATGTGTCATCAATCTGAAAATAATCAACAAAATCACCGCTTAGATATAGTGATGGAATCAGAAAACGTGAGAACTGATATTTACCAAATACTTTGTCTCTAACTGGTAGTAATCTGAATTGAATTCTTTTTCCGGCTTCAAGATCTTCATGAATTTTTTTGAATGAAGATTGAAGTTTAGCATTTGTTTTCTCCAACTCCTTGGTGCGCTCAAGAACCAGGTTTTCCAGGTTTAGGTTTAAGTCTCTTATCTTAATGAAATCTTCATATGACCTGAGAGCGGAAATAACAGAAGTAACCAATTTTTGCGAGGTTAATTCCGTTTTCTCTTTATAGTCATTAATGTCGTAATCTATAATAATTTTATTTTCTGGTGCATAGCCCGGGTGACCGGTTCTTAAGATGATCCTAATTTCCTTGTAATTGAGCTCTTCTCTTATCTTTTTTGCAACTACCAGCCCCGCGTTTTCGGTTTCCATTACTACGTCCAAAAGAACAATAGCAATATCAGGATTCTCATGTAGAACTCTAATTGACTGTTCCCCGGAGTAAGCGTTGATTATTTTAACACCTCTTGACTTATAAAGCAGTCTATCCAAAACCATTTTTGTAATTTGATGAATCTCAACATCATCATCCACAACAAGGATTTTCCAGGGTTCTGCAAGACTAATCTTATCGGGTTCCGGATTATCGGCAAAATTTAATAGTTCGGTATTTAGTGTTTGTTCATTCATTGCCGGCCAAAGGTATTGAAATTGTAAAGTTGATTCCCTTGTTTAACTCGCTCTGGCATTTTATTCCTCCGCCCAGTTTATGAGTAACAAGGTTGTATATTATGTGTAATCCCAACCCTGAACCTCCCTGTCCAAACTTTGTGGAAAAGAAAGGGTCAAATATTCTTTTAATATTCTTTTTAGAAACTCCCTTGCCATCATCAAAATAGGAAATGAGTAATACTTCGTCAATGGCTGTAATATCTATATTAATAGATCCTTTCGTGTTGTTTTCAAAACCATGAACCAGTGAATTCATTACTAGGTTTGTCATTATTTGAGAGAAAGCACCCGGGTAACTTGATATTGCCAACATTTCAGGACAAGTTAATGATATATTAATCTCCTTGTTCGAAAGCTGTGGTTTTAGGCTTACAATAATTTCTTCGAAATATTCTTTTACAAAAAACTCTCTTTTGCCTTCTGATGACTGGTCAACGGCAATTTGTTTGAAGCTACTTATCAAATCGGCAGCACGTCTCACATTTATTTCAAGGGAAGCAGTTAATTGATCAATCTCTTCCAGGTATTTTGTAAAACCCAATTTTGTCAGTTGATTGTTATTAGAGGCAGAAACTAACATTCTTGATTGATCCCTTAAGTATGAGACAGCAGTGTAACTTATACCGATCGGGTTGTTTATCTCGTGGGCAATCCCGGCCACCAGTTCTCCAAGAGCCGCCATTTTCTCAGATTCCACTAATTGATCTGTACGTTTTTTAACAAGTTCTTCAAGCTCATCGTTCATTTGCCGAAGATCCTCTTCCATTTGCTTACGTTTGGAAATATTAACCTTTGTTACAATAAAGTTTGATATGGTTTTACCTTTCCCAATAACCGGAGTAATTATCTGTTCTTCAGAATATAATTTACCATCTTTTCTCTTATTTATAAGTTCACCATGCCACACTTTGCCTGATAATATCTTTTCCCACATCCCGGAATAAAAATAATCATCCTGTTTACCAGAATTCAGGATTCTCATGTTTTTGTAGAGTAATTCCTCCTCTTTGTAACCTGTCAGTTTCTGAAAGGCAGAATTAACCCAGACTATATCACCACGCTCATTGGTTATGGCAATCCCGATGGCAGTAGCTTCAAGAGCCGAACTTTCAAGATTTAGCATTTCCTCCGATCGTTTTTTCTCCGTAATATCTCTCAGATAAATAATCAGCCCCTTTAGTTTTTTATCGACCGAGTAGACAGGGGTTTCTTTTGACAAAACCTCAACCATCTTACCATACTTTATTTGAATCTCCCGTTCAACCTCAAACGAATCGCTCACTCCATTTTTATATCGTTTTTCAAAATAAACGAATGACATTGGTGTAAACAATTCATGAGGCACGCGTCCCAGGATTTGGTCAGCCGTGCATTCAAATAGAGCGGGAGCTCCTTTGCTGGCATATATTACTTTGAAATCAGAATTCAAAATCAGAATGGTGTCGGGAGTGGAATCAAAGAAGAGATCATGCAGGTTATCGCAACCACCACAGGCTTTTTGCCATTCCTGATAGTTTGAATTTGATTTTTTTTTTCTCATAATACAATTATCTGATTATAGGATGCTAATATAATTTATTATTTGTCTCACAAGTTCATTTTATAAAAATATTCTTGAATTAATCCTGAGGAATATTTCTTTTGGAAAGTTGTATTAAATGGAAAAGAACTCGATTTTGTCGTAAATTTAACTTTATTTATCAATCTCGACAAACAGATAGAGGTTTACTACAGCTCAAATTTTGAACTAATTACCTTATACCATCATTTTATAGGTAAACATTTTATAGAAACAAATATTTAGATATGTTGATTTTTTGGTCGCATTAAAGCAGTTGCTAAATAATCTAACTATCTGAGTTGAATCTTCCTTCTGGCAATAGAAAAACATTAGTTAATAATCTCTTGAAGTAATATTGTGATAGTATGAAGTCTTTTGAAAACAAAACCAAACCCGAATTAATCGAAGAAATTAAAAATCTGAAAAACCGAGTTGAGGAGCTGGAGCTATCCGGTTTGAATATTATACCTGGCGGAAGAAACAAGAGCTTGGAGGGGTTGATAAAATCAGAGGAGCAATTTAGAAAATATTATATGGAAGCCCCGCTCGGTTATCAATCACTTGACGAAAACGGTTGTTTCCTGGATGTAAATGAAGTATGGCTGGAGACTCTTGGATATGAACGTAGTGAGATTATTGGTAAATCATTCGCTGATTTTTTAGCACCTGGGTTTGATGAACATTTTCGAGAGAATTTTCCACGCTTTAAGAAAGCAGGAAAAATTGACGACGTTGAGTTCAAAATGCGCCATAAGAGTGGTGTTTATATTGATGTTAGCTTCAACGGGCGCATTGCGTATAATAAGGAAGGAAAGTTCAGTCGAACTCATTGTATTCTAAAAGATATTACAAAATCGAAAAAAGTGTTAAACGAACTTGAAATGAGGGAGTATTACCTTAAGAAAGCCCAGGAAATAGGATCAATCGGAACATGGGAAATGGATATTGCGAAAAACGAACTATTATGGACAGAGGAGAACTATAGAATTTTTGGCATTTCCATTGGGACAGATTTAACTTTCGAGACATTTATAAATTGCGTCCACCCTGATGACCGTGAATATGTAAACAGAGAATGGACAAAAGCATTAAAAACAAAACTCTATGATATCGAACATCGGCTTCTAATCGATGGAAAGGTGAAATGGGTTAGAGAAAAGGCAGATCTTATATTTGATGAACAGGGTAATAGTATTAAAGCTGTTGGTGTTACTCAGGACTTTACGGAAAGAAAAGAGATAGAAAAAGCATTAATTGAAAGCGAGGAAAGATACCGCGGACTCTTTGAAAATTCCCGGGATGCTATATGCGTATTTTCAAAAGATAGAAGAATTATTAGAGCAAACAGACAATTACTGAAGCTAAGCGGCTTCACAACCAATGAACTTTTATCCATGAAAAAAGAGACTATTTTCCCGGAATTTTTAGGAAATGAGTCGAAAGAAAGGATTCATTCCCTTTTGTCTGGTGAAGATATTTCAACTTTCGAAACATATCTTTTATCAAAACATAACAAAAAAATACCTGTTGAAATCGGCATGTCCATTGTAAAAAAATATTGTGGTGAAGAGATAGTTTTTCAGGGGAATATAAGAGATATAACCGAACGCAAGCAGGTGGAGAAAGCAATAAAGGAACAGGTGCAACGAAATGAAGCAATCCTCGGTGCTGTTCCTGACATTATAATGGAAGTTGATGGAAACAAAAAATATACATGGGCTAATAAACCAGGAGTTGATTTTTTTGGCGATGATGTAATAAGTAAAGAAGCCATTTTTTATTTTGAGGGTGAACAGGAAACGTACAAGTCTGTAAAACCACTTTTTAATGGGACCAGTGACGTAATATATGTCGAAAGCTGGCAGCGACGTAAGGATGGAGAAAAAAGACTACTTGCCTGGTGGTGCAGGGTCCGAAAAGATTCGGAAGGTAATGTTCTTGGCGCATTATCTACGGCACGGGATATAACAGACCAGAAACAAGCTGAGATAAAGCTTGCCGTAAGTGATTCCAAAATGAGGAGTATTTTTCGAGCAGCTCCTGTTGGTATTGGTGTTGTTGTTGACAGGGTGATTACTCAGGTCAACGATAGGTTTTGTGACATGTTAGGATATAACATAGAGGAATTAATAGGTAAGGGTTCGGATTTCCTATATCCGAGTAAGGAGGAATTTGAATGGGTTGGCAGGGAAAAATACATACAAATCGCTGATAAAGGTACTGGTACTGTAGAAACCCGTTTAAAGAGGAAGGATGGTAAAGTTCTTAATATACTTCTATCCTCAACTCCCATGGAGCCAGAGGATTTAAGCAAGGGAGTTACTTTTACAGCATTGGATATTACAGACCGGAAAATTGCTGCAGAAGAAGTGAAAAAACAAAAAGAATATTATCAGACTGTTTTCTCGAACCTGCATGAAGATATTTTTATTATTGATAAGGACTATATAGTTACAGATGTTAATCATGCTATAGTCCATACATCAGGTATTCCCAGGAATGAAATAATAGGAAAACACTGTTATGAAACCTCACACAGTTACAAAACGCCGTGTGATTTGTCTGGAGAGGAGTGTCTGCTTAAGCAGGTTTTTAAGGATGGGAAACCAAAAAACTATAAACACATTCATTCTCATAAAGATGGTAAAGAGGTGCATATCGATATTTTGATGTCACCAATTTTAGATGAAAACGGAAATATAAGTCATGTAATTGAAGCGATGCGTGATATTACAGATTTAATTTCTATGCAGGAGGCTCTTAAAGAGAGCGAAGAAAAATATCGTAAGTTTTTTGAGGATGATATTACGGGTGATTATTTGTTATCCTCTCATGGTACCTTGATTGACTGTAATAGTTCGTATATGAATATATTTGGATTTTCTTCTTTTGAAGAGGCATCTGATTTCTGTGAAAAAGAGAAAAAAAACAAAAGACAATTTATAAATAAAGTTAAACAATACGGAAAGCTGGACAAATATGAATATGAGGCGCAAAAAAAAGATGGTCAGTTCCTCTCGCTCTTAGAAAATGCTGTCGCTGAATTTGATGATAATGGAAAGCTGTCAAATATCCGTGGATATTTGATGGATGTTACGGAGGAAAAAAAGGCTAAGAAAGAAATTGATAAATATCAGATTCATTTAGAGCGTCTTGTTTCTCAAAGAACAGAAAAGTTATCTAAAAAAAACAACGAACTTTCCCTGGAAGTAGCTAAACGAAAAACAGCGGAATTAGATGCGAAGAAGGCTTATCAAAATGAAAAAGAAGTAAATGAGTTGAAAACAAGGTTCATTTCTACTGTTTCTCATGAGATCAGAACACCCTTAACAACTATTAAATCTTCTGCAGAGTTGATAAAACGTTACAAGGATAAATTCAGCGCTCAGGAACAGGTAGAGCATTTTGACAGGATTATCAATTCGGTTGATTATCTTGTTGACCTTGTGGAAGACGTTTTAAGTATGAGTCGGTCAGATTCAGGTAAAGTTATATTCAGTCCTGAAACAGTAAACATAGAGAACCTTTTCTTAAGTATTGTTGAAAAAATTAAACGCACCGACAATAGTAATCATCCGATAAAATTTGTTTACAAGGGGATAAAGAAAAGTATTATTAGTGATTCAAAACTTTTATCTGTAACCTTAACAAACCTTCTCAACAATGCCATTAAGTATTCTGATAAGGGAATTGAAATAAAAGTAAATGTAATAGTAAAAAACTCTATTGTTCTCGAAGTAATTGATTATGGTATAGGTATTCCTGATGAGGGAATACGTCACTTATTTGAGCCGTTTTACCGTGCCGGCAACGTGGAAAAATATAAAGGCTCGGGTTTGGGCTTATCAATTGTTATGAAATCCGTTGAATTATTAAAAGGGACTATCCAGGTTGAGAGTAAAATAAATGAAGGCTCAAAGTTTATTATTCGTATACCTATTAAGAATTAATAAAGAGAATTTATGAACAATACAATTTTATTGATAGAGGATGACCCTGGCGTGTTAGAGAACTTAAAAGTTCTTTTAATTCAGGAAAAATATAATGTTATAACTGCGGTGGATGGTTACGAGGGTGTTGTCGAGGCTAAAAAGCATATTCCTGATTTGATTATCTGTGACATTCTGATGCCCAAAATGAATGGTTATGAGGTACTTAAAACATTATCAATAGATTCAAGAACGGACACTATCCCATTCTTGTTTTTAACTGCCAAGACAGATATTGGGGATATTCGAAAAGGAATGGGGTTGGGAGCGGATGATTATTTAATAAAACCCTATGATATTGATGAATTATTAAACGCCATTGATATACGGTTAAATAAATTTTTAAAAATAAAAGGAAACCAGTTAGATCATTTAGAGGAGAAAACAAACGAAAAAGGACAACTTTCTGAGAACGAACGGATATTCCTTACGGTAAACAATAAACCACAATTTATTAAAATTAAGCTGATTACACACATTGTTGCAGAAAGACAATATACAAACCTGGTTTTAGAGGATGGTACAAAAATATTAATTCGCAAATCTCTATCATATTGGGAAAACATTCTGCCCGATACACTGTTTGTAAGAATCCATCGTTCGATAATCATTAATCTTGATTATGTCCTCAAAGTCGAAAAATGGTTTAAAAATTCCTATAAAGTTATTCTAAAGGATACTTATGGCTGTTTTATTATGAGTAGAAGATATGCCTCTAAGTTAAAAAATCAATTTTAATTGAAGAAATATCTCCTGGTAATTGGCAATGACCGGGGAATTCAAACAGTCTTACCTCTCGCATTAATTCTTAGCAAATAAAATTTCTCTTATGCAATTACAAGTTGAATCAGAAAAAATCCCGTTGGTAATAGTTATTTGCCGCTCGAAACATTTTGTTTAATAATCTATTCGTCAGAACGATAATTTGAGTACAAAAAAGAAAAAACAATGAATTTCGTTAAATTTGAAAGTTTCGCCTTATGCGGTATTAAACTTTGTTTTCATCAGACACCTACTTTAGCCTGCTTATTGCAAATGGTGGTGGAGATAAAAAATTACAAGTATAAAAAACATTTAACATAATTTGTTTATGGCAATAAAAGTCTTAATAAAAAAGAGGAATTTAATCTGGGTGGGGTATTATCATATGCTCAATATCATGCTGATTCTGTTGTAGCAGAATAGAACACACTTTTGGGAGTGTTTGTAGGATATTTTATGGGAAATATTATAGTTGGGGTGAATTTAATTTCTTAGATGATAACGGAAAGAATGTTGCAAAGCAAATTATCTCGTTCTATGGAAATCATATAATTTCTCACTCTGTTATTTTACTTTCCCGCCTTGATATATATGATCCTGTTACAGGTTTTGCAAATGACGGGAAAATTATTTACAAATAAAATGTAAAGTTTTAGAGAAGCATTCAATAATTTCGGGACATTATCTTACTTGTTATGAAGAAAAACAGAATTAGAGCCAAAATCTTGACAACCTTCACCATATCTATTCTTTTAATACTGGTAGTTTTTCTATTTGTGACAAAATTATTGATGGAGTCAGAAATAGAATTCGATAAGAAGGAGAAATCAGAATTAGTTTCTTCTATTTTGAAAAGCAGGCAGAACCATGACACTGAGTTGATAAAGTCAGAGATAATAATACTTCAGCAAGATGAACGATTACAGGAATATTGGCTAAAAAAAGATCGTGAAGAGTTACTGAATCGAGCCTCTTCATTATTTAAAGACCTGCAATTAAGATCTCCTATTACTCATTTCTATTTTCATGACACGACAGGAAGAAATTATTTGCGAGTTCATAATCCGGCTAAGCATGGAGATTTAATTGACCGGTTTACTATGATTGAATCGATGGCAACCTTAAATATATCTTCTGGAATTGAATTGGGACCGCTAGGGACTTTTACTCTAAGAATTGTGATGCCATGGTTTATTGATGGAAATCTGGAAGGATATCTAGAACTGGGAGAAGAAATTGAACATATAATTCAGAGAGTTCCCCAGGTTGCAGATATTGACTTATTGGTTTTTAGTGATAAAAAGTTCCTGACAAAGAAAATATATGAAAATGGGATGAGAATTCTACATAGGGAAGCTGACTGGGAGCAGTTTGAAAAGGTAGCATTAATTTATCAGAGTAACAGTTGGGTCCCGAAGGGGATTGATGAATATTTAGAGGGAGAGTTTAATAATCATATGGCTGGAGGTTATGAATTTCAATTCGAAGATAATACTTATCAAATAGACCATTTCGATCTGAAAGATGCAGGTAATATAAATGTTTCAAAAATAATTACTGTTATGAACATTTCGTCGCAGCTTGAAAGAGTAACCCAGGCAAATATTTCAACCGTAATAATATCTTTTTGTATTGCATTTATTCTCTTTCTGTTTTTCTTTTTTATACTTCGTCGTGTTGAAAATGATCTTATATTAGCTCAGAAGAAGGCGTATGAGGAAGGTAAAAAGAGGGAGGAAGCACAGAAGCAACATGTTGAGCGGCTTGATAAAGAAAAAATCAAAATAATTGAACGTGAAAAAATAATTAATGAACAGAATGTATTTTTGAATAAAGTAATAAATTCCTTATCCCACCCTTTTTATGTAATAGATGCAACTGACTACACTATACAAATGGCTAATTCAGCATTTGGGGCTGATATTGAACCTTACAGCTCAAAATGTTACAAAGTAACACATAATTATGATAAACCCTGCGAAGACGATGGATTGGCATGTTCTTGCCCCATGAAAATTGTAAAAGAATCCAAACTGCCAACAGTTGTAGAACATATTCACACCGATAGGAATGGAGGTTTTACCTATTTTGAAATTTACGCTTACCCTATTTTTAATATTGATGGTGAAGTTGTAAAGGTTCTTGAATATTCAATAGACATTACCGAGAAGAAAAAAACAGAAGAGGAAATAAGCAGGTATATTGAAGAACTTAAGGTTGCTCATGACTCAATGGAGCAGAAAGGATTTGAATTAGTTAGTCTAAATACTAAGTTGGAAGAATCTGAAAACAGACTTATCAAATTAAACAAGGATAAAGATAAGTTTTTCACCATTATTTCACATGATTTGAAAAGTCCTTTTGTAGCTATACTGGGTATTTTAGAATTATTGTTTAATGAGTATGATGAATTTTCTGAAGAGGAGAAAAAAGGACTTATTAAAGATCTGTATAAATCTTCGAGAAATACTTTTCAGTTGTTAGAAGGGTTATTGGAATGGTCCAGACTTCAGTTTGGGAAAATAAAATTTGAACCAGCATTGATAAATCTAACTAAGATTGGGGGTTCTATAATAAAATTGTATGAGCCTAATGCGAGTGAAAAACGGATTAGTCTGAAATCAAATATTAGAAATAATGAAATGGTTTTTGCGGATGAAAATATTGTGAATACTGTTATGAGAAACCTTATGGCAAATGCCATTAAATTTTCAGAGGTTGGCGCAAAAGTAGAAGTTTTATCGGAAGCCGCAGGGGACAATGTGAAAATAACCGTTGTTGATGAAGGAATTGGACTGAGTGATGAAGATGCAAATAAAATATTTCGCATTGATATTCATCATACCACCACAGGTACAAATAATGAGCAAGGGACTGGTTTTGGATTAATACTGTGCAAGGAATTAGTTGAGTTAAGTGGTGGAAAAATATGGGTTGAAAGTGAACTAGGTAAAGGGAGTAAATTTATCTTTACACTACCAAATGAGCAATGCACCTCGCTGTCTCAACATCTAATTTAGAGCAATTATTAATCCAATTAGCTCTTTTACTACTTTTATGCATAGGGTTAAGAAGCTCTATCGTTTTTAGTACGAGCAGGAGACTATTTAAATGTTAAAGGTGCCATCTTGCAATTATTACCAGGGGGATTGCCTCACTTTACTGTAAAGCCCTGCCTAAGGATTCGTGCAAAACAAGGATGATTTTTTTCTGTCCCTCCGCTTTATTTTTTTCAGTTGTGTTGTCATAAGCTTGTAAGCTATGTAATTAGAACACTGTCCACCCAAAATATTTTTGTAAACATTGTTTGCTTCACCTCTAATTCTGTTCTGGTGGTGCCATTAAATTACCGTTGGGAGCAAACATTTACCGCTTGAATCATTTAGTTTAATATTCTGTCTGTCTATACGATAATTGAAGTGTAAATCAGAGAGAACTATGGATAATATATTAGTTGTGGAAGATGATATAACAGTTCGTGATAATTTGAGTCGACTCCTAACCATGGAAGGATATAATGTAGTTACGGCCGAAGATGGAAGAGAAGCACTTGATACAATAACGAAAACCAAAAATATTGATTTAATCTTATCTGACATTAAGATGCCGAATATTGATGGATATGAATTGCTAAAACAACTGAAAGGGAATAAGAATACTGAGCTCATTCCCCTGATTTTTTTATCAGCGAAAACAAGCCAGGATGAGGTGCGACGGGGAATGAATATCGGGGCTGAGGACTATATTACTAAACCATTCAGCGCCGAAGATATACTAAATACAATTAAAACAAGGTTAGAAAAATTAAAAGCTCATCGATCCGTTGTAAATGATCTTAAGAATAACATAATAAAAAATCTACCTCATGAATTAAGAACACCTCTTGTTTCAATACTTGGTTATTCTGACTTAATGCTTAGCGACCTGAATTCTCTTTCCGATAAAGAATTGAAAGAAATGATAGAATTAATAAAGAGATCAGGATTGAGATTATCCGGATGGATAGAAAAATTTGTTCAGTTTTGTGAAATTGAAGCTGAGCTGGAAAACTCAAAAATCTCCCCCAAAAACATTGCTGATATTTGCAGTACAGAAGATTTTAATTGGCAAGAAAACTTTTTTACGAATAAAGAGTGGATGGATAGAAAAGAAGAAATAAAAATAGATCTGGAGCCTGCTAATCTTCAGATATGCAGACTTCATGTAGAATTTCTGATTAGAGAACTGGTTGAAAATGCCGCTAAATTTTCTAAACCCGGGACAAAGATTGAAGTAAAAGGGACTAAAAACAATTCGTATTACAGAATAGATGTGTTGGATCATGGTGATGGATTCAGAGAGTCTGAAATTCAATCGATAGGACCCTTTAATCAATTTGATAGATTCGAAAAACAGCAGAATGGGAATGGTCTGGGTCTATCAATAATAAACAGAATGGTTATGCTTAATAATGGCGATATGAAAATTAAAAGCACAAAGAATGAATTTACAATTGTGACTATCCTGATTCCGCTAGCTAAGAGTAATTACTAAAGAGTAAATATTATAGAAGAGTTATCAAAAAATTATCATTATAAAACGATTAATGGAGGAACAAAATGTTAATTCAAGAAAAAATTAAAAAACAGTTTTTATTTTTTAGCGTTGCTATAGGCTCTTTGCCCTTAGTATTTCTTGTCCTTTTTAAGGATGTGCTTGGAAGTAGTATGTCAGGTGGAGTATTATATCTCATTGCCAGCTTATGCGGAATTTCAGTTATTGTCCTGGTATTCGCTTACTCAAATAAAACTCTGAAGCCTATCAATGAATTGACTAACTCTCTTACAAAATCTCTTGACGGAGAATCGGATTTTCGGACTAACATTAAAACCGATGATGAAATTGGGGCTTTGTCTGGAGCAATTGAACGAATGGTGGAGTTAATGAATCAGCAACAAGGTTATATGGAAAACTTGCCTTCGCCGGTAATGATTATTGATAAGGAATATAACATCAAGTATATGAATAAAATTGGCGCAAAGATAATCGGAAAAGATCAGAAGTCATTAGTAGGCGATAAATGTTATAACAATTTCAAAACCGAACATTGTAATACAGATAAATGTGCCTGTAAGCAGGCCATGGAATTAAATACTATTGTTAATGCAGAAACGTTAGCAAAACCAAATGGACAAGAATTGCCAATTATGTACACCGGCGCTCCTGTAAAAAACAAGCAAGGTGAAGTAATCGGAGCATTAGAAGCAGTAATGGATATCTCTGAGATAAAAAATCTGCAAAATTATTTGCAGCGTTGTACAAAAATGATGCTTGAAGGAATGGATAAGTTTGCCGGTGGTGATTTAACAGTTGAGTTGATACCAGAAATAGCTGATGATGATATGGGACGACTAATTGGAGGCTTTAATGGTTCTGTACAGAATATTCACGCGATGTTAAGTGAAGTTCAAAACGCTGTTGAAGCTGCAGCTAGCGCTAGTGCCGAAATATCTTCAAGTTCAGAGCAGATGGCCGCAGGGGCTCAGGAACAAAGCGCACAAGCAAGTGAAGTTGCCAGTGCGGTTGAACAGATGACTGCTACTATACTTGAAACAACTACAAATACACAGGCTGCAGTTGAAGCTGCTAAAGAAGCAGGGGATAAGTCAAATGAGGGCGTTAAAAAGGTTAATGAAACCAAGGCTGGAATGGGTAGCATTGTAAATTCTACTGATTCAACAGGGCTAATAATTACTTCTCTTGCGAAAAAAGCAGTTCAAATAGGCGAGATAACCGCGGTAATTGACGACATTGCAGATCAGACCAATCTGCTTGCCTTAAACGCCGCGATCGAAGCGGCCCGTGCCGGTGAGCAGGGGCGCGGTTTTGCAGTTGTAGCCGATGAGGTTCGAAAGCTTGCTGAAAGGACAACAACAGCTACGAAAGAAATTGCCGATACAATAAAAGGTATTCAAATTGAAGTGAAAGGCGCTGAAGAATCGATGTCTCAGTCTCAGGAGGCGGTAAAACTAGGAATTTCTCTCACTGATGATGTCAGCCTGGTTTTAAATGAGATTAAGAACAGCAGTATAAGGGTTCTTGATGTAATCTCACAGGTTGCCTCAGCAAGTGAGGAGCAATCAGCAACTGCCGAACAAATCAGTAAAAATATTGAGGGAATTAGTACTGTTACTCAACAGTCCGCTGCCAGTACTCAACAAATTTCGGTTACTGCGGAAGATCTTAACAATCTAACAGAGAATCTTTCTTCTCTTGTTGGAAGATTTAACATGAATGGCGGACGCAGGCAATTAAATGGTAATGTTAGAGAGAACTATCTCATTTCTAATTAATATTTTTTCAAATATGGGAAGAGCTTCAGCTCTTTCCAGTTTATAGGAGTTATAAAAATGGATAATGAGAAAAACGAAGATATTTTGCAGCTTGTTAGCTTTAGAATTGAAGAAGAGGAATTTGGAGTTGACATTAATAAAGTTCAAGAAATAATAAAGATGGTTGAGATAACTAGTATACCTAACTCACCGGAATTTATTGATGGAGTTGTAAATTTACGAGGGAGAATTATTCCTGTTATTGACCTGAGGGTGAGACTTAAATTCAATAAAAAGGAATCTGATAATAAAAGCCGTATTGTAGTAATTGAAGTGGAAAGTAAAACAGTTGGTTTTCTTGTGGATGAGGTAAGTGAAGTCCTCAGAGTTCCCCAAAGTATTACTGAAAAACCACCTAAAATGGTTGCGGGCATTGAATCTGGGTTCATTAAAGCTATTTGTAAACTGGAGAATAGATTACTGATTTTGCTTGATATGGAGGCGATTCTATCCGTGGAAGAGATCTCAGAAATTGATGCAGTTGCCTAAAAATTTATAGAAGGTGGGTTCTAAAATTAATTTCAGAGTATTCGAGGATAAATTGATAAGCATAATTACAAGAAGAACCGAGACTATTGTTTGGAAAAGAATGCAGGATTCCGAATCTGGTGAAAGACAAACTCTTGATTCAGAAAAAACACTTTCTAATTCTGAGGAGCTATTGTTAAATGAATTTGACGAAGTGGAAATCAAAAAAAAATCGGGAAGACATCGAAAATTGTTAAAAAATATTTTGAGATGGTAAATAATATATACAATGCAACTAAAGAAACTATAAAATAATTATAGCTTAAAACTCTCATCCCAAAAATCCTTAGGCAAGGGTATTGCTCCCCAAGCCCTTGCTTTCTCAATTGTAAATTAAGTTCATTTTACTCACTTAATATCATTATGGTATATTTACAATTGTTATGTGAATTCAATTTGGTGTTTTTTCATCTTGCGCCATAAAGTGGAGGTGTTTATCCCAAGAGTTTCGGCTGTTTTCTTACGGTTACCATTATGACTATTTAGAATATTCAATATGGCTTCTCTCTCGGCTTGAGCTAAATCATCAATTTTGATTAGGGATTTATTTCCATTCGGAATAAATCCATTATATATTCTTTTTGGCAAGTGCTCAGTCATAATAATGTTAGAACCACATAAAATAAATGCGTGTTCAACTACATTTTCCAACTCTCGTATATTTCCTTGCCAATTGTAGTCCAATAACATTTCGTAGGCGTCTCGCGAACAATGGGTTATGCTTTTATTAAAACGTTGATTGAACTGTTTAATAAAATGGTCTAAGAGCAGAGGCAAATCATCTTTCCTGTCTCTTAATGGTGGAAGGTGGATGTTAATAACATTTATCCGGTAAAATAAATCTTCTCTAAAGGTTTTTTTGGAGATTTCTTCCATGAGATTTTTGTTTGTAGCGGTTATTATGCGTGCATCCATAGTGATGGTTTTATGACCACCCACCCGTTCAAATTCCTTTGTTTCCAGTACTCTTAGTAGTTTTGTTTGAACCGAAAGAGACAAATCTCCAATCTCATCAAGAAACAAAGTTCCGCCTTGAGCTAATTCAAATCTGCCAATTTTTGTTTTGATGGCGCCTGTAAAAGCTCCCTTTTCATGACCAAATAATTCACTTTCTATTAAAGATTCTACAAATGCAGAACAATTTAAAGCTACAAATGGCATCGATCTTCTGCTGCTGTTCAGGTGGATGGCTCTGGCGGCAAGTTCTTTACCGGTTCCACTTTCGCCTGTAATTAAAACTGAACTGTTAGTTTGCGAAACACTTTCCAGAACAGTGATAACACTCTTAAGTTCTTTACTTTTCCCAACTATATTTTCATACTTAAATTTTACATCTAGATGTTCTGACAAATTTTTAATCTCTGATATATCGATAAATGTTTCAACCGCTCCTATCATTTCATTCTTATTGTTTCGTAGAACGCCGGAATTAACTCTGATGGGGATCTTTTTCCCATCTTTACTGATAATATCCAGCTCATTGCCAATTGTTGATTCCTGATTATTCACTGTCTGTTCCATGTGGCAGCCGTTTCTGCATTTGTGGGAATTAAATATGTCCCAGCATTTTTTACCTATGGCTTCCTCTTTCCTATATCCCGTAATCTGTTCGGCTGAAATATTAAAGGAAGTTATATTCCAATTGTGGTCAATTGTAAAGGTGCCTTCAATGTGACTGTTAAAAATGGCATCAAGTTTATTTCTTTCATCTAAAAGTTCTTGAGTTCTTGCTTCCAGCTTATCAGTGAGGGCAGACATTTCGTAGATATCTCTAAATGTAAATATAAGACTAACAATTTTATCGGCTCTATGAATTGGGTTTATTGAAGCCAGTACCTCTTTATATCCCCCTTCTTGCTTCGATATTTTCATGGGAAGATTTGAAAAAACTCTTCTCTCTACCAGAGATTGTGTAAAATATTCGAGCTCTTCTTTTCTATCACCAAATAGCACTTTGCAATGTGTATTCAGTATTTCGTCGGGATTAAAACCGGTAATCCGTGAAGCAGCTTCGTTAAAGACAATAATTTGCATGTCAAGTCCTATTACAACAATTCCATCAGGAATTATCATTGCTTCTTTATTAAGGTCTATAATATTTTGGAAATCTTTCATAGAAACTCCATTGGCGTTGCATTGCAAAATATACAAAACATCGCACATTTGCAATGCACTGCATTGTTGCAGTGCGTAATTGCAATTCATTTTTCATGAAACCTTATAAATCGAGTAAAAACCACCTTTTTTGTTTGGCATGTCTGTTGCCTAATATGTTTTTTGTCCAAACAATAAAAACAGGAAAATAAGTATGGATATCAAAAAGTCCGGATTTAACACGAAATTAATACATGCTGCTGAGTATGAAGATCAATTTAAAAGTGCAACTACCCCAATCTATCAAACATCTACTTTTTCTTTTGAAAGCGCAGAAGATGGTGCAAATTGTTTTGCCGGGGAAAGTGATGGTTACATTTATACCAGAATAGGAAACCCAACAATTAATGCCCTTGAACGACAACTTGCTATTCTCGAAAACGGTTACGGCGGCATTGCGGTTAGTTCAGGAATGGCTGCGGCTACGACAATATATTTGTCTCTTTTAAGCAGCGGAGATCACATTGTAAGCACGGATGCAATCTACGGACCTGCACGCAGCGTGATGGAGAATCAGTTTTGCAGATTTGGTTTTGAATTTACCTACATAAATACAACCACGATTGAAAATATAAATGACGCTATTAAACCAAATACAAAAGTTTTGTATATAGAAACCCCGGCGAATCCTACAATAGATATCACCGATATTGAAGCATGTGCGAAGATAGCACATGAAAAGGGAATTTTATTGGTTGTTGATAATACTTTCGCCAGCCCCTATTTACAGAACCCACTGGATTTAGGTGCTGATATTGTTTTTCATTCGATGACGAAATCAATTAATGGTCATGCTGATGTGGTTGCCGGAGTGATTGTTACAAAAGAAAAAAAACTTTACGACCAGCTAAGATCAATGATGGCAAGTCTTGGCTGTAACATGGACCCACACCAGGCTTATTTAGTTATGCGTGGGTTGAAAACTCTTGGTATTCGTACTGAGAGAACGCAAAAAAATGCTGAACAAGTGGCTGCTTTTCTGGAGCAACATCCAAAAGTAGCCTGGATAAAATACCCGGGATTAAAATCTCACCCGCAATATCATTTAGCGCAAAAACAAATGAGGGGCAGCGGGCAAATGATCAGTTTCGGACTTAAAGGTGGTTTCGACTCAGCAAAAATTCTTATGAATAATGTGCATTTGGCTCTACTTGCCGTTTCCTTAGGGGGTGTAGAAACATTAATTCAACATCCTGCCTCAATGACTCATTCTAAAGTTACTGCCGAAAACAAATTGAAAGCAGGTATTACAGATGATCTTGTAAGGTTATCTGTCGGTATAGAAGATGTTGAAGATATAATTGATGATTTGAAAATCGGTTTGGAAGAATGTTAAGATAAATAATAAATCTAAATAATGAGCACAGTTGCTCCAATAACACAAATAGAAATTAAGAGTAAAACAAAATGAATGATAAAGATAAACAATTAGCTTTTGAGGAAGAAGAAAGAAGAATCGATACCACTATTTCAAAAATCAAACATCGTATTGCAGTATTCAGCGGAAAGGGAGGAGTTGGCAAAACCACGGTAAGTGTTAATCTTGCTTGCGCTCTCCAATTAAATGGGTTAGCGACTGGAATATTGGATGCTGATATAACTGGTCCAAATGTTGCAAAAATGCTCGGGTTAAATGATGAAATGATCTTCCTTGGCGACAGAATGATCCCTTTCGAAAAATATGGTATTAAGGTAATTTCGATAGCCAGCATGCTTCCGGCGGGGCAGCCCATAATTTGGAGGGGACCCTTGAGATCGAAAATGATTAATCAGTTTTTAGCTGACGTTGAATGGGGCGGACTTGATTGTTTAATTGCTGATTTGCCACCCGGTACTGGCGATGAAATGTTAACCATTGGCCAACAGATGAAACCTGATTATGCCGTAATTGTTACCACACCTCAAGAGGTTTCCATTATGGATGCTGAAAGAGCAATAAATATGGCGAAGAAAATGGGAATCTCTGCTATCGGTGTTGTTGAAAATATGTCAGGATTTGTATGTCCCCGTTGTAGTTCGGTAGTTAATATCTTCGGTGAAGGTGGCGGACAAAAACTGGCTCTAGATCTTGGTGTGGAATTTCTTGGATCAATACCAATTGATATAAATGCGCGAATCCTCAGTGACAAAGGAAAATCAATTGTCTTAGAAAAACCAGATTCCGAAGTAACAAACGCTTTTAAACATATAGCCAATATGATAGAAAAAATTTATGAGAACGATTTGATTGAAAGAAAATAGTAAATGATCACTTAAATAATTGGTGGGAATTCCAATGAGTACAAAAATCATTTTAATAAGTGTTTTAGTTTCTTTATCTGTATCTGCTCAATCTCATAAGGAGTTGATAACAGAGCCTTTCTCAACTCCTCAGGAGGTAACAAGAACATGCCTGACTTGTCATGAAACGGCTGGTGAAGAAGTATTGAAAACAAATCACTGGACATGGTTAAACGAAAAATTTTCAGACGAAAACAATAAATCCATTCAGCGTGGCAAACAAAATTTCATTAATAATTTTTGCATAGCGGTTCCATCAAACTATGCTAGATGTACAAGTTGTCATGTTGGATATGGGTGGAAGGACTCAGAATTCGATTTTAGTAATGAAGAAAATATAGATTGCCTTGTTTGCCATGAACAAACCGGGACTTATAAAAAAATACCGACTGGTGCAGGAATTCCGGAAACGGATGTTGATCTTTTATTGTGCGCCCAAAGTGTTGGAAAATCTTCCAGAAAAAATTGTGGCATGTGCCATTTTGATGGCGGCGGCGGAGCAGGCGTAAAACACGGTGATCTTGATGACAGTTTGTATAATCCTGAACCCGAAACCGATGTACATATGGGTAAACTTGGGTTTCAGTGTGCTGAATGTCATGAAACAACTGAACATAAAATCAAAGGTGCAAGCCATGGCTCTATGGCTGCAGGTCAGAATCATATTCAATGTACAGACTGTCACGAGAGTAATTTGCATAAAAACAAAACAATTAATAAGCATGTCAGCTCCGTAGCTTGTGAAACTTGTCATATTCCGGAATTTGCTGTTATAGAACCTACAAAAGTATGGTGGGATTGGTCAAAGGCCGGTGAAGATAATCCCGTTTCCAAAGACGAGTTTGGGAAAGATACTTTTAACAAGAAGAAGGGGGAATTTAAGTGGGCAAAAAATGTAATCCCTACTTACAGTTGGTACAGTGGCAGCGCATCTTATTATGAATTCGGCGAAGAAATTGATCCTGGACAAATAGTTAAACTGAATACCCTCAGGGGAGATATTAAGGATGCGAAATCGAAAATAGCACCCTTTAAGGTAATGCGTGGAAAGCAGCCTTATGATTCTGTTAACAATTATCTTATCATCCCAAAACTATTTGGAGAGGGTGGATTTTGGAAAAGCTATGATTGGAACTTGGCCTCAGAATTGGGTATGGAAGAAGTTGATTTGCCTTATTCCGGGAGTTATGATTTTATTGAAACTGAGATGTACTGGCCGACTAATCATATGGTAGCACCAAAGGAAAAAGCTCTTAAATGTAATTCATGTCATGGAAAAGAAAGTTGTTTGGATTGGGAAGCCTTAGGTTATCCGGGGGATCCAAAGAAAGTTAAAGGTAGAAAATTTTAGAACGAAGATGTGTCTGCCTCTGTAATAAAAATTTTGTGAGAAGCGAATAAATAGTGAAAAGAATTATTAAACAAATATGAAGTGAAGATAATGTTAAATTCTAACACCAAAATATGTTACAATCCTATTGGGGTAATAGAATCACAATTCAAGAAAATGGATGGTGTCCCTATTCAACCAGCTGGGGCAAATGGTAGCCAGGGGAAGGTTAGACTATTTGACGAATATTCTGAAGGATTGAGTGACCTCGATGGTTTTTCACATATTATTCTTCTTTACCATTTTCATATGTCTGAGGGATTTTCACTAAAAGTAACTCCATTTCTTGATGATTCTCAACACGGTGTGTTTGCTACCCGTGCACCCAAAAGACCAAACGGCATTGGTATGTCGGTTGTAAAACTTCTTAAGATCAAAAAGAATATCCTTTATGTGGAGAACGTTGATATTCTTAACGGAACTCCTTTGTTAGATATTAAACCTTTTGTTACCCACTTTGATAATATTGAAAATGAAAAAAATGGATGGCTGTCGAAAAATTTGCAGGATTCAAATAAAATTAAATCAGATGATAGATTTATCTAACAAAAAAAGATGATCGTTTATTGAAGATACAATGGAAGGAGTTGAATGAAATTAGAAGTCAACATATTAAATCTCTGGATGCCCTTTATTCTTGGATATGGGACTATCTGGATTTATATGATTTCGGTAAATAAAAAAAGAGGATCCCGGATTGAGGATCGTGATGGTTATAAGGAGGTTAGAAAGGCTCATACCTTCTTCCTCGGCTTTTTCCCGACTGTGATTCTGTTTATAGCAGCAATATTAGTTCCTTTGGCATCAGGACTTATTCTTATAGCAGGTCTGATAGTATATGTAATTGGACTATCGATTAATCTAATAGCGTTAAAATCCTTCGCAACTATAAAAAGTGGATTGAATGATAAAGGCATTTATAAATATTCGAGAAACCCCATGTATGTTGGAGGTATTTTATTTGTTTGTGGTTTGAATATAATGGGTTGGACTGATATTGTAATGAGCATGTTTTTCTTCTTCTTTTCCCTGGTGTGGATTTTCTCTGTTCACCTGAATGTGCTTGCCGAGGAAAAATTTCTATTCAAGAAATACGGCGAAGATTACAAGGCATTCCTTAAAAAAGTACCAAGGTATGTTGGAGTTTTCAAAAACAGCTAGTCAATAAGATTTCAAAATAGACACTGGAAGTGAAATGAAACCAAAAGTAAAAATCGGAATTATAATCTGCGATCGCTACCATACATGTGCAGGAGGTAAATGTTTCAGAGCTTTAAAAGAAAGAGAAGGGGCTTTTGATATTTATAAGGAGCAGGATGTTGAATTGGTTGGATACACAACTTGCGGTGGATGCCCTGGCGGAAATATTGAATATGCACCCGAGGAATTGAAGAAAAATGGCGCGGAAATTGTTCACCTTGCAACAGGACTAATTGTTGGTTATCCACCATGCCCATATACAAGTGAGTTCAAAAGCTTTATTGAAGAGAAGTATAAACTGAAGGTAGTGGTTGGAACTCATCCAATACCAGAGAAGTATTTTCTGACTCATACTAACTTAAAAACATGGGAATCAGAAAAGTGGACTGAACTTACAAAAGCAACTTTATGCGATAAAGAAATAAGATTAAGCTATGACTAATACTAAAGAATATCTGACAAAGGTTAATTAATGATAGTTTTTGGACCAATACCATCAAGAAGGCTGGGAAGAAGTTTGGGGATTAATAATATACCACCCAAGCATTGTACCTATTCGTGTATTTATTGCCAGGCTGGTCCAACTGATAAATGCAGGATTGACAGGACGGAGTTTTATAAGCCTGATGTTATTCTGGAAGAAGTAAAAATAAGACTGGAAAAACTAAAAGCTAAAAATGAAAGTATAGACTTCATAACTTTTGTCCCTGATGGTGAACCAACTCTGGATATTAATCTGGGGTATTTAATCGAACAGCTTAAGGCGACTGGAAATAAATTAGCGGTTATATCAAACGCATCATTACTGAACAGGAAGGATGTTAGAAGTGATTTATTCAATGCTGATTTAGTATCTATTAAAGTTGATACTGTAGATGAGAAAGTCTGGCGGAAAATTAACAGACCGCACGGAAAACTGCGATTATCTGAAATACTTATAGGTATTAAAGAGTTTATGGAAACCTATCAGGGCAGTGTATTTACAGAAACCATGCTAGTAAATAAAGTTAATGATTCAATAGAAGTTGTATCAGAGACAGCCGAATTTATAAAAATGATAAGCCCTGAAAGGTCATTTCTTCTTGTACCAATCAGACCGCCTCTATGTGATAGGGTGTTACCCTCTCCTATTAATAGTGTAAACAGGGCTTATCAGATTTTTAATGACAGGGAAATTAACACCAGGATAATAAGTGGTGACGAAGGAAATAATTTTACATTCATTGATGATGTTGAAGCAGAATTATTGAGTATTACTTCTGTTCATCCAATGACTTACGAAGCAATAAATAAATTTATTACAGAATCCTCTTCTGATTGGAGCTTGATTAATAAGATGATAGAATCCCAAAAGCTTCGCTCAGTTGAGTATTCCGGAAAGAAATATTTCATAAAAAATTAGGAGTCAATCATGCCAGGTTTTAATCAAACAGGTCCACAAGGGAAAGGAGCATTAACAGGTCGGGGAAGAGGGAAGTGTTCCACAACAAATTCTGAAATAAAGGTGAATAGTCAAGCGACAACCCCAGAAAATGAAGAAATACCCATAGCGGATAAAGGAACTGAAGTATATGGTGTAGGAATGGGTGGAAGACCCTACGGAGGGGGAAGAGGAAATTGTTTTGGCGGCGGCAGAAGGCGTAAGGGTTTTGGAAGATGGCAGGGTCATGGACAAATTTAACATTGCCATTGCATTAAATGAGGGCAATACAAATAGTGTAATTGCTCCTCATTTTGGAAGAAGTGAATATTTCCTTTTATACAGTTCTGAGCAAAGTAAAAGTACCATTGTAAAAAATCCGTATTGCAAAATAATGGGTGGCGCCGGAATCCAGGCAGCTCAGTTTTTGATAGAAAAGGATATTGATGTTATAATAGTTGGTCAGGTTGGCACTAACGCTTATGTGATCTTAGAATCAGCCGGCATTAAAGTCATATATGAAAGTGAGAAAACTGCGGAGGTAGCGCTGAAGGATTTTGTCAGGAGAGAAATAAAGGAAATGAAAACAAAAATTCACAGTTAACTAATAGTAATACATAATCTAAAGCACAAGGAAATAAAATGAACAAAAGAATAGCTGTTGCAATTGAGGAGCATCCGGGCAACAAAGAATTAGTTGCGGAACATTTTGGCAGATGTACAAAAATCGTTGTAGTTGAAGTTAATCCACAAAATGAAATTATTAAGAATGAAGTCTATTCTAATCCTTTAGCCGACAGCGGGCATGGTACTTGTCAACTCCCGGGCTATATAAATCAATTTAGTGTAAGCGCTGTAATCGCGGGCGGAATGGGCGGAAAGGCAGTAGCTAATTTTGAAGCTTTTGGAATAGAGGTTGTTACCGCTCCGGGCATGATTGCTAAAGAAGCACTACAATTATTTACTGAAGGTAAACTCGCAGGTTACGAAGCATGTGCAGGACATGAGGGTGAACATAATTGCTGATGGGAGAATATAGGTGGTAATATCAATAGCTTCAGGAAAAGGTGGAACAGGTAAGACAACAATTGCAGCTTCACTGGCTTACTCTTTGCAGAATAGTCTTTACCTTGATTGTGATGTTGAAGAGCCAAACGGACACTTGCTTTTACATCCGGATTTTCATTTGGAGGAGAGGGCAATTAAAACACTGCCTGAGATCGATTCTTCTAAATGTACGGTTTGCGGAAAATGTGCCGAAGTATGTGAGTTTAATGCCCTGATAAATTTACAATCTGAAATTATGCTAATTGAAGAAATGTGTCATAGTTGCGGAGCTTGTGAATATTTTTGTCCTGAAAAAGCCATTAATGAAGTTCCTAAGCAAATAGGCGTTGTAAGAACAGGTTATAATGTGGATGGTGTTCTATGTATTGATGGAGTCTTGAATGTAGGCGAAATATCAGCGGTTCCTCTTATAAAAATAGTGAAGCGAAAAACAAGGGCGGAGATGATTAACATTATTGACTCTCCCCCAGGAACCTCCTGTTCAATGGTAGAAACCGTTCGTGAGTCAGATTATTGCATTCTTGTAACTGAGTCGTCTCCATTCGGGCTAAGTGATTTAGAACTTGCAGTTAAAGTTGTACAGACTCTTGGTGTTCCCTTTGGAGTTATTATTAACAAATATGATGTTGCCTATACTGACATGGTAACATATCTGAAAAACAGTAACATAGATTTACTAATGAAAATACCTTTCAGCAGGGAAGTTGCGCAAACATATTCAGAAGGTGTTCTGCCCGTTTCTAAAGACACAATTATGAAGGAGAATTTTATAAAGCTGTTTCAAAATGTTTCAAATACAACTGAAAGGAACAATAGAGATGGCAGATAAAATGTACAGACAGATTGTAGTGCTAAGCGGAAAGGGTGGAACCGGAAAAACAACATTGTCCTCTGCCTTGTTCAGAATTTTGAAAAACAGGATAACTATTGATTGTGATGTTGATGCCGCAAACCTCTATTTAATACTTGAACCGGAAATTAGAAGTAAAGTTGATTTCTCGGGGGGTAAGAAAGCACATATCAATCCGCAACTCTGTAACAACTGCGGGTTATGTGAATCTCTTTGCCGATTTGAGGCTATTCATGATTTTCAGGTAGACAGCCTTGCATGCGAAGGTTGTGGATTCTGTGTTAGAGCATGTCCGGAAAATGCCATTGAATTTAAACCGAATATTTCAGGTTCTTATTTCGAATGTCGTTTGCGGGACAACTCAGATTTTTACTATGCCCGGCTATTGCCCGGTGAAGGGAATTCTGGAAAACTTGTGAGTGAAATTAAAAACAAAGCTCTTGAATCAGCAAGTGATAAAATCCAATGGATTGTGGTTGATGGGCCGCCGGGAATTGGGTGTCCTGTTAACGCAAGTTTATCGGGGGCCGACTTTGTCGTTATAGTAACAGAGTCAACGGTTTCCGGGTTGCATGATATGAAGAGACTTGTTGACCTGATAGAAATTTTCAAAATACCTTGCGGAGTAGTAATTAATAAATATGATCTTAATGAGCGTATGACGAAAGATATTTTAGAATTCACGGTAGAGAAAAATATACCCATAATAGGTGAGATTCCATTCAGTACTGAGATAATGAAAGCTCTCAAAAATAAAAAAACAATTAATGATATCAATTCACAACTAAGTGAAACACTAAAAATAATTGAACGAAATATTGAAAAAAGCATAACTAATGCGGAGGTTTTATGAAAATTGCGATAACATCAACAGGTGGATCAATGGATTCACTTGTAAGTGAAAAATTTGGACGGTGTCAGTATTTTTTAATAGTTGATTCAGATACTATGAAATTTGAGGCTATTTCGAATTTGGGTGAACAGATGCAAAGCGGAGCCGGCCCTAAAGCGGCAGAACTAATAATTAAGAACGGTGCAAAAGTTGTACTGACCGGACATGTTGGGGGAAATGCAAACGACGCACTTGTAAGAGGTGGTATTGAGATTGTTGATGGATTTACAGGTAAGGAAAAGGTTAAAGAGGTAATTAATAGCTATTTATTAACTAAGAAGTAATTAGAGAGGAAAATTGTATATACCGACAAAAATCTTTTTTACAAAAGGTGTGGGAAAGCATAAAGACTATCTTACATCATTCGAGGCGGCTTTAAGAAGTGCGGGCATTGAAATTTGTAACCTTGTTACCGTAAGCAGTATTTTCCCTCCTGGTTGTAAAAGAATATCTAAGCAAGAAGGATTAAAACTCATTCATCCCGGTCAAATAACTTTTGCTGTAATGGCCAGAAATTCAACAAATGAGCCCAACCGGTTAATTGCTTCTTCAATTGGAGTCGCTTTACCAGCTGATAGAACTCAATATGGATACTTGTCAGAACATCACCCCTTTGGGGTTAAGGAAAAAATAGCTGGGGATTATGCCGAAGATCTGGCCGCTCAAATGCTGGCAACAACGCTTGGTGTTGAATTTGATTCCGACGCTGACTGGAATGAGCGTGAACAGGTATTCAAAATGTCGAATAAAATAGTCCGAACTTTTAACATAACGCAAACAGCCGAAGGTGATAAAAACGGGTTATGGACAACAGTGCTTTCTGTTGCTATCCTTTTACCGTAAGACAATTTGACTATTAATAAAAAAAATATTGTTATGCCAATTAAGGTAGAGACTTATGATATTGATCTTGCCGGGCATGTTAACAACATTGTTTATATAAAATGGCTTGAAGTACTTAGAACCGGCTTGCTTAAGCTAAATGGATCTTTTAAAGAGCTAATTCAAAATGGATACTACCTTGTCGTAATATCTACAAATATTATCTATAGAAAACAGCTGAAAATATTTGACGAGCCTGTGGGACGGATGGAATTAAAAGAGATTAGGCATAATGTAATTACTTTTAATGCAACTATAAAGCTGGCTGAAGAGATTTATGCGAAAGCCGAACAAAGGTGCGTTGTTCTTGACATGAAGACTAGTAGAATGGTTCATTTGGATGCATCCTCTGGCACAATTAAGATTAAATTCGCTCATACTGAAGCAATGAAATAAGTGGCTGTCTCAGAAGCTCGAACTCAGTCTTAAGTGAGACGAATTTTAGAGACAGACCTTAATTATAGATTAACGCTAACAGCTTCTTTTTTAATCTGATTAACATAGTCAGCAGCACTCAAGGCGGCAATTGTTCCATCAGCCACGGCAGTTGTTACTTGCCTGTAACGTTTTGCAATTGAGTCGCCGGCGCCGTATACACCAGGAACATTGGTTGCCATTTGGCTATCAGTGATGATCTCGCTATTTTTGTTAAGTTCTATTACCCCATGCAGTGTTTCGGTATTAGGAACATATCCAATAAAAATAAACACTCCATCAATTTTCCTATCGCTGATTTCACTCGTATTCTGGTTCTGGATTTTAACCATTTCCAGTTTTTCATTACCCACGAATTCAATTATCTTCGATTCCATTAAAAAATCAATCTTAGGATTGTTTTTTGCCTCTTCAATATAATGTTCCAAAGCCTGGAAGTGATCGAACTGATGAACAATGGTAACTTTTGAAGCATATTTTGTAAGTGAGACGGCCTCTTCGAGGGCTGAGTTTCCTCCGCCTACGACTATTATCTCTTTGTCCTGAAAAAAATCGCCATCGCAGGTTGCGCAGTAGGAAATTCCTTTTCCTTTAAACTCATCCTCATTCTTGGCGCCAATAGTTCTGGACTTACCACCTGTAGCAATAATTACAGAGTGTGAGGTGTAAGTATCTTTATCATTAACAACAATACGTTTTATCTCATCAGTAATATCCAAATCGGTAATTTTTAGATTGCTCTTTATAGTGCAGCCGAACTTTTGAGCCTGAGCCTTCATATTACGGGCCAGTTGGTAGCCGCTAATATTTTCTACGCCGGGGTAGTTGGCAATCTCATGGGTTAAAACCATCTGACCGCCAACGGCGCCTTCATTAAGAATTAGCGTTTTCATTTTTGCACGTGAAAGATAAATGCCGGCAGTCAATCCTGCTGCGCCGGCACCTATTATAATTACATCGTAATGATTCTGGGATTCCATATTAGCTTTTTCCAAAATTCTCATCTAAAATTTCAGTGATTTGATCCATTGACTGTATACTACTGGTTGCCTTCACTACTTTTCCGTTTTTGTAATAAACCACGAAAGGTAATCCCTGAAAACCATTGCATTCAGGCAAGTTTCTAATAACCTGAGCGTCAGGTGTATCAAAAGCCATGTCAGCGAACTTTACATTTGTGTATTCACTTTCAAGCTCTTCCATCGATTCGTAAACCGGTATACACATAGGTCCCATTCTTCCACAGCAAATCATTACGTTTTCATTTTCCTGCAATATTTTTGCGTGATCTTCTTTTGTTAGCGCGTGTGTTAAATTTGTGTTTAACATAAAATCTCCTTTTTGTTTATTAGTAAGATGAGCGTTGTAAAAAAAAGATTCACAGGGCTTTTTGTTAAAGCACAGCAAGATAAGCAAGTGAAAATGAGTTTGAATAATAGGTAGGTATTGTGGAGTAAGAACAATAAAAGTTACTTCGGAACCATTGAATAATGATTCCGAAGTAATAGAGTTGAAATGATTTTAACAGCCGCCTAATACTCTTTTTTTCTTTATCTTCTTAACAGGAACATTCTTTAGTTGGTATTCCTTAATCAGTTCAGCTATTTTAATTGACGCTGAACTTCTAAAACGGTAGGTGTCGATTTCTGCTCTACCTTCAATTTTGTCCGGCATCTGAAAATCAAGAATGTCATGCTTAAATTTCACACATCCACCCTCTAAAAGAAAGAGCCCTGTATGACCAAGTTCAGAAGCTATAAAGGCGGCCTTTTTTGCTGTAATGTCATTATCGGAAACAAATAAGGAAATCATGTTACGTTTAGATAACATTTGATTAATATCTTTTTCAAAAAGATTATTCAACTTCATTCTGACTGAGTTTGGCAGACTGATAGAATCACACATTTTTTCCGAGCGAAGGTCGAATATTTGAATTCTCTTGTCATTATCTAAAAGGCGAAAAGCCAGTTCGTCGGGCGACATCCAAACGAATGAAGCGGAATTCAATCTTAACTCGTCTTTTGCGGCATTTAACAAAACGTCCTTTTTGTCAGGAAGCACAAAGGAGGATAATCCAATAATAAAGACTAACGCTGTTAACCCCATATAAAGTTTTTTTGAATTGAATTCTGGATTCCATTTCCCGTTCACTCTTTTTTCAATATATGTTGTCCCCCAGAAAGCACCAACTGCAATAAGAGTAAGCAAAAAGGCAAATAATGCTTGCGAGACTCCCAGGGTTTCAAATATTCTTACATTTCCCCAGGCTTCGGCCTTATAGAAAGTCTCTAACAAAGGATATCCTTCGGCAAAAATAAAAACACCCAGAAAAGAACCGGCTATAAAAACCATTCCGTCTATTTTACCAATAGCCGCCGCACAGACGCTTGTTCCTGGGCAAAAGCCACCAACTACAAACCCCAGTCCCATAATTATCCCGCCTGCTAAAGCCGACCAAAGAAAAGTTGGGTTAATATATATCAAGCTAATATCAAGCAAGCCAAAATGACTAAGTGCCAAAACACCCATCATTGCAGTAACACCGGCAGTAAAAAATACCCTTAGAACGGTAAAGTCGTATCCATAAAATAAACCAACAAGTTTTTTAGAACTGGAGAATCCAGCCTGCTCTAATACAAATCCAAATGCCATCCCGATAAAAATGGCTATTATATAGTTAAGTTCATTTCCAATAACATCAGGCACCAAAGGTCCCATAATAATCTCTCCTTATAACCACAGTTTTCTAAAAAAGTAAGCAAACATATATGCTCCGCCGAAGATTGCCATCATTGTAATTATTCCTCCGGTTGATAAAACTCCCATGCCACTTAAGGCCGCACCACTTGTACAACCTCTGCCAAGTTGAGCACCAAACCCAAAAAGAGCTCCGCCAGTTAGCGCGGCAATTATTCTTGTTTTTGATTTTGTTTGTGGACCAAGGTCGAGTTTAAAGTTTAGCCGATCGGAAATTAAACCCGAGACAAAGGCTCCCATAATCACTCCAATAATTTCAAAGACAAGCCAGTTTTTCAAAGGACTTCCCTCATGCAGTTCATTGTACTCATTGTAAAACTGTGTGTCCGCAGTATGAGTCGGGGCAATTGTTTGAACAGTTGCTACCAGAGCACTTTTAACGGCTCCGCTAGCACCCAGACCGCGACCAGTTATGTAAATTGTTGTTAATAAAACCAGTCCTAATAAAAACCCGGCTAAATAAGGATTCATGTATTTTGTTTCATTCATTAGATGCCTCTGCTGAAATTTTATTATCATTTTTTATGGTTGTATCGTGATCATCATCATCTTCCAAATCTTCGTAACCACTTATAATCGCTTTCAGGTTTGATGTAACAGTTGTTCCTGTAGTAATTAAGTAAAGATGTACAATAACGAATGCCATCAATAAAAAGGCACCGGCAGTATGAAAAATTGCTATTACATCAATCGATTCGATATTAAGGGAAGTGATTTCACCTTTTTGAGGGTATCGGAAAAACATGTACAACAACCCTGAAATAACCATCGTTGGGATAACCAGTATTTTCAATGACAGGTAAACTAATCTTTGAAGAGGATTTAGTTTACTTAAAACGTTTTTCTTTGTTGGGTGAGGGACATTTTTAAAAATACCAAACAGGTAGAAATTTAGTTGAGCTTTTAAATGCTGTGTGGTCGGGATGTATTGTTTCCATTCACCGGTTGTAAAATGCCAGAAAATGGCAAATACAATAAGAACAATAAAGGCATACGCGGCTACGTTATGGTATTTTGCAGCATTTTCATACCCGAAAAATTCTATTGTGCCATGGATTTCAAATCCGGTTGCAGCCAGGAAGAAAATCAAAAATGCCTGCATCCAGTGCCAGAAACGCTCGAATGATCTATAAATATATACTTTAGTTCCCATTTCTTTTTCTCCTACATGACGATGCAATACGGATTGTGCTGTGAACAAAAATTCCCATTAATGAAAGTAAAATAACTCCAATACCCGCGAATTCAACAATATCACTTTTGTCTCTTGCCGGCATGTAGAAATCTGTTAAGCCTGCAAGCCTGCTGTTGGTATCGTTATGGCACTCTGTGCATTTTATTGATTCTTCTTTTGAAGAGACCATATGATTGATAGGCCAATACATTTCTGTTTGTATAAAGGAAATCTCTCCACTAAAAGGCAGATTTACTTTTTCCATTCCTTTCTCTGATGCAACCTTCCAGTTAAAATCTTTCCAGAAAGCACCTTCGCCTTCTTTTTCGGCATATAACTTTGGTTGAATCAGCATCCTGTTAACAGGATCAAACGGCTGCCTTGCTCTATGAATTTTTACAGGAATAATTTTTGAATCTCTGTCATTATAAGAGCCTGCAAGTTTATTCAAAATCAATGGTTCTGTTGTATCAGGAATAATATCTCCTAAAAGATAATGAGAGGCGGTTCCATTAAACCAGGTATACTCTGGCTGAAGATTTTTGCCCCATTTAAAACTCCCTTTGATAGAAAGATAAGAGTGATTTCCCTCTTGATCATCTTCATGGTAAGGTTTTCCATCTTTTAACTTGCCGGCAGTAGCCCAGTCCCAGGCAATTTTTGTAGCATTAACTTTTGCATAAGTTGGTATATGGCAGGTTTGACATGCAACTTTCAGTGTATGTTCATTCAATATTTCACTTTCATGAGGGTTGTCTGTATGGCACTCTTCGCAAGTAGCACGATTCCTGTTCATGGAAGAAAGCGAATACATTTTACCACTTATTACGTGATTAGTTGTTTTGTGGCAGTCAATACACTGAAGATTGGAGCCTTCTGTTGCCATGTGGACATCAACATCGCGGGAGGCGTCAAATAACGCTTCTTCCAAATCACCATGTTTCACATTGTTTCCGCCACCACCGTAGAAATGGCAAACACCGCAATTTGAGTTTTTAGGCGTGCCAACATTCTGGGCAATTTTATTTAAGTCTAAGCCGGCAATTGGTGCTCCGCCCCTTTCGGGTGCTTTGGCATACGTTTCAGTATTATCATGACAAACTAGACAATCGATATTGTTAGCATCCGAATATGAAAATGTTTGTGAATCAGTCATACCATAACCAATATGGCATTTTGCACAACTTTCTTCATTGCCTTCAACACCTATACAGAAATTATTTAGCGCATTCTTTTTGCCCAGGTAAACAATGCCACGCCCTTGGATATATTCGGGACGTTCCCAGTTCCAGTGGTTAGATTCCATTATTTGATGTGCACTTTCCGTGTGGCATGAATTACACGCTTCGGTTACTTCCTGGGGATTGCTAAATTCTTGTTGAAGTATTGCAAATTTAGCGTGGTCCGCTGTTGGTTTTCCCTTTTGAGGGAACTCTGATTTAAGTGACTCTAAAGGTGATTGATCTACCAGTTTTGGAGATAGTAGTCCAATAGCACTAAGAATTATCAGAGCAATTAAAACAAGTGGGATAGTTATTTTTTTCATAGTTATTAATTCTTTGTTTGAATAAATCAGTTATTTGAGCTTCTATTTGTGTTCATTAAATGAGAGTGTTTTTATAAACCTTTTAACCTTATCGCAAGAAAAATAATCGTTGTAAACTGAGCATTCACGACAGTTACTGTCTGTACATTTGGCGTTTGGATCTTTGTTGTTCCAGCAAAGCGTGTTTATTTCTGAATAGGTTTTGCACTTGTTTCTTTCGCTTTCAGTACAGTTAACAACCTCCCAACAAGGGATGAGGGAGAAAACAGCTTTAATTCCGTTAATACTGATTTTTTCACCCTTGATCATAGCTCTGATAAGCTGAATTCTTTCAATGTCGGTTTTGGAATATAACCGTTGGTTAGAGCTCGATTTGTATGGTATAATCAATCCTTCACGTTCGTACATTCGCAACGTAGGTATGGATATATTCAGGAGTTTTGCAGCCGTTCTTATGGGGAATATTGGTTCGTTGGATTTAAGTTGTAAATTATTCACTATTTAACTTCTTTGTATTAACTGGAGTAATATGTCTTATTATATAACAAAAAGAATTATTATTTTTCTAATTGCAGGTACAATCGTCGTGCTTGCTAACGAATATTTTTATCACCATTATGAAAAAAAATTGTTAAAAATAACAAAATATGGAGCATATTGATCCAAAACTCCTAATGTTACTGAACATTAGATTCGGGAAAGTAAAAAAGGATTCCAATATACTATTATGTTTTAAAAAGTTTTTTTTTGATACCTTTGAACTTTTAAAACGTTTCTGCGTCTTATGTCGTAATTGTTTTATATATTAAAACGTCTCAAATTAATTTGGCTTATCATGAAAACCTTAACAAGACAGGAAGAACTAATCCTACTCGCCGTATTCCAGTTGAAGGATAATGCATATCTGGTTACCATCAGGGAATATCTGATGGGAGTTATGGATAAAAATCTTTCAATAGGTGCAGTTTATGTTCCTCTTAACAGGCTTAAAAAGCTTGGTTACCTTAATACCCGAATCGGGGCTCCAAACGCTAAAAGAGGTCCTAACGAAATTCAATTCTATGACTTATCCTATTTCGGCGTGCAGGCATTGCAGGAGATCCAAAGGCTAAACGCAATTCTATGGGATGGATTTACAGATTATGCGGTGATTCAGAATTAATAAAAATACAAGGGTAACAGATGAAGTTATTAAAATGGCTTTACATGAATACTCTTCCAAAGGAAGATAGAAAATATCTGGCAGGCGATCTTGAGGAAATTTATCAACAGATGATAGCCGATAAAGGGAGGCTGTTCGCTGCCTGCTGGTTCATTGGACAAATTATAGTATCTATACCTTACAACATAAAAAACAGGATCTACTGGGGGGGAGCAATGTTCAGAAATTATCTAAAAATAGCTGTCAGGAATCTGGTGCGTCACAAAGGCTATTCTTTTATAAACATTTTTGGTTTAGCCGTAGGAATGGCCTGCTCAATGCTCGTTTTGTTATGGGTGTTTGATGAGCTGAGTTTTGATCAATTTCACAAGAAAGCGGATAATCTATATAGAGTAACTTATTCTGAAACAATAAATGGGGATTTTATTCATTATGCGGTAGCGCCATATCCTTCTGTTAAAGCTTTTTTTGAGGAAATTCCTGAAGTAGTCGATTATTCCAGACTTTATACCTCCCATGGAATACTCAAATACAAAGAGAAAAAGTTTGAAGAGGATAGGATCTACTATGTCGATTCAGGATTTCTAAAGATGCTCTCTTTCCCGTTAATAGAGGGAGATATTAATACTGTCTTAACTGAACCGAATTCTATTGTTATCACACGTTCTATTCAAAAAAAAATATTTGGGGATGAATTCCCGATTGGTAAAGTTTTATCGACCACAGATGGAAAAGAATTGAAAGTAACTGGGGTTGTTGAGGATGTTCCAAAACAATCTCATCTGGATTTTGACTACCTCGTTTCAATTAATACGCTCGATGGCAGAGGAGCCCAAGAACTTGAAGCCTGGCTAAGCATTAGTGGTTGGTGTTATGTAGAGTTGAATAACACACGATCACTTTCGGACATTGAAAAAAAGATGAATTCCGTCTCAAATAAATACATGGGGGGAAAAAAAGATGAACTTGGGATGGAGGTTAATTATTATCTCCAGAATATTCAGGACATTCACCTAAAATCTGACCTTAATTCAGAATATGGAATTAATGGAGATATAAAATATGTCTATATATTTTCTTTCATTGCACTTTTTATTCTAGCAATTGCCTGCATTAACTTCATGAATCTTTCAACTGCCCGGGCGGCAAACAGGGCAAAGGAGGTTGGGCTACGAAAGGTTGTTGGTGCGCACCGAAAAAGACTGATATCTCAATTTTTTACAGAGTCTTTTCTTATTACAATGATTTCACTTTTATTTTCGATACTTTTAATTCTGCTTAGCTTATCATATTTCAATATTCTTACAGGCAAGGAATTTACTCTGACGGATTTTTACCGTGGAGAATTTATTTTTGGTTCTATAATAATTGTATTAATTACAAGCCTGCTTGCCGGCTCGTACCCATCGTTTTATCTTTCCAGATTTGACCCGGCGGTTATTCTAAAAGGTATTTCTACTACAGGGGCGTCACGCTCCATACTGCGCAAATCACTTGTTGTTTTTCAGTTTACAATTTCAGTCTTATTAATTGCTGGCACTTTTATTATGCTCAAGCAAGTGGATTATATGAAAACACGAAAGTTAGGTGTTGAAAACGACCACGTGTTGGTTATGGAAATGGCAGGGAGGAATGCCCGGGCGAATTATGAAACATTTGCAAACGAGCTATTAAGGAATCCGGAGATAAAATCAGTATCAAATTCGAGTGGTATTCCGGGAGATGTGGACTTCACACTTATTCTATTTAAGGAAGATGAAGATGTAAGTGTAAATTACAATTGCGATGTAATTCTTTGTGATTACAATTATTTGGATACTTATGGAATGAGTCTTAGTAACGGCAGAAATTTCTCTAAGGAATTTGGAATGGATTCTACAGGGGCCTTCATTATAAACCAGGCTGCCGCTGACAGGTTTGGATGGGGCAACGGAGCCGTTGGTAAAAAGATCGGATTCAGCAAAGATAGAGTATTTCCAATAGTTGGTGTTATTGACAACTTTAACTATGCCTCTCTGAAGTATGCGGTAGATCCACTAATACTAAGGCTGGATGTAAATGGCAGATGGTATCTTTCTGCCAAGCTGAGTTCTAACAATCTGGATGAGACAATCAATTTTATTAAACAGAAATGGAATGAATTTGAACCAGAACGTTCTTTAAAATATTTCTTTGCCGATGAACATTTTAATTCTTTGTACAAAACAGAAGAGGTACTAAGTAATATTGTTGTCACTTTTTCTGGAATAGCAATATTAATTGCCTGCATGGGACTTTTTGGTCTTACTGCCTATTCTGCTATTCAGAGAAGAAAAGAAATAGGGGTTCGTAAGGTACTTGGGGCATCAATTTCTTCTGTAATAACAATATTAATTAAGGAGTATGTAAAACTTATTATTATAGCCTGTTTAGTTGGGTTGCCAATAGCTTATTTCTACTTCGAGGATTACTGGCTGGCGGATTATTCTTATCGTGTAAGTTTAGGTCCCGCAGTATTTATTCTCCCATTTTTGGTAGTATTGGTGATCGCCATGCTTACTGCAAGTTATCAGGCGGTTAGGGCAGCGCTTTCCAACCCGGTAGATTCACTTAGAAACGAATAGTTATTTCTCAAAAAAAATATAAATCCCCCACGGAACCGATGGGGGATTTTTTACGTCCAATCATTTGTTTCCAAAATACAAGACAAATAGACATATTTTTTTGTGAATTAGTCTTGAATTACAAGACTTATAAGGAATAAAGATGAAAGTACTATCAAGTGTGGATGAAATATTGATGTTGGCAGTCTACAGCCTGGGGAAAGAGGCATACGGTGTAACCATACGAAAGAAACTTGCTGATGTTACTGGCAAAGAGTGGTCGCATGGTGCTATATACGAACCACTCTACCGGCTGGAGAAGAAAGGACTTGTTCAATCACTCCTTAGCGAACCAACACAGGAACGAGGCGGACGAAGCAGAAGAATGTTTGAGCTGACAGCTGAAGGTGTTGAGGTTCTGCAAGAACACCAAAAGTTGCGTGAAGAGTTAAGTGGTGATCTATTCGGAAAGGTTTTATAAGATAATGGTCGGTAATAAAAAGAAATATCATCCGCCCAGACTTGCTGAATGGTTAATTGGTATAATGCTGACAGATTACAATAAGTGGGCAATACTTGGGGATCTTGAGGAAGAGTTTTATGAAATTCTTGGGGAGAAAGGTTTATTTAATGCCAGGTGGTTTTATATCAAATATTCGCTCAAATCAATTCCGCATGGCTTAATACATTATATATACTGGGGGGGAACAATGTTCAGGAGTTATCTTAAAATTGCAGTAAGGAATTTAATTCGTAATAAGGGATATTCGTTAATCAACATTCTAGGTCTTGCCATTGGAATGGCATGTGCAATGGTCATTTTTCTTTATGTGAATTTTGAAACAACCTACGATACCTATCATAAGAATTTGGACCTAAAATTTCGAGTGCTTACACAAGCAGTATCGGCTACCGAATCTTCAGTGTCTTCAAGAACTTCAGGACCAATTGGTCCCTCACTTTTAGAAACATTTCCTCAAATTGAAACCTACACAAGAATTCTTCCTCTAAGTAAGGGTCTTGTAAAATTTGAAGACAGGATGTTTTACGAAGAACGAATATTCGCCGACTCAGAACTATTCAACATACTCGAAACAAGCTTTATTCGTGGTTCGAAGGAAAACGTTCTTGAACGACCAAATACTTGCGTGCTTACAGAAAGCGTTTCCGTGAAGTATTTTGGGAAAGAGAATCCGATTGGTAAAATATTACTGATCAATGATCGCGAATACGAAGTAAATGGAATAATTGCTGACTCACCGCAAAACACACATCTCAAGTTTCATGTGATTATGTCCCTCGTTACAATAAAGGAAAGATATCCATGGGAACACTGGACTCTTACTAATTTTTTTACTTATGTGAAATTGAAACCAAACGTAGACTTTGAGGAGTTGAAGAAATCAATTTCTAATATTTATGAGATATATGCTCCTGATGTTAACGCGAACTCCAAAGACAAATATTCTTTAGAATTCCAGCCAATAGCGGAAATTCATACCAATAATAATATTGAAGAACAGAATGCAGCATCGGCTAATGTGACCGTACTGAATATATTGTCGTTGACCGGAGTATTCATCCTCCTTATTGCCTGTATCAATTTCATCAATCTGTCTACGGCAAAATCGGCAAAAAGAGCAAAAGAGGTTGGTTTAAGGAAGGTTATTGGTGGTTTTAGAAAACAACTTGTATGGCAGTTTCTTGGAGAAACATTTCTAATATGTTTAATTGCCGGGGTGCTTTCATTTGGATTTCTTTTTTATGGAATAAGGCTGCTGAAGGAGTTTGGCGGAGTTGAGTTGATGTTTACTGATATTTTCACCTCACAATTTATTCTGATGGCAATTGGGTTACTGGTAATTGTTACTCTTGTGGCAGGCGGCTATCCTTCGCTCATACTCTCATCCTTTAAGCCGATTATTGTTTTGAAGTCTGGAGTTAATAAGATTGGCGGGAGAGCAAGTCTGCGGAAAGCTTTAGTGATATCGCAATTCGCTGCCTCTGTTATTCTTATCATTGCAACCGTAATCGTTTTTAATCAAATCTCATTTATGAAGGAGCAGAACCTGGGTTTTGCAAAAGAACAAAAGCTTGTACTTCCTCTCAATGGACCTGTTTCACTAAGAGATAACTTTGAGACTGTAAAGGGTGAGTTTATGAAAAATTCCCATATCGTCTCTGCAAGTTGCGGTTCACATACGCCCGGCGAATTTGGTATGAATTTCTTCGATACGGATATGGCAACCGAAACAGGCGTTGTCACAATCCCCATTCATAACTATTATGTAGACACAGATTACATAAATGATCTGGGACTGAAACTGATAGCAGGAAGAAATTATCAGAGGAACTCATTGGCTGATGAAAATGAGGCGATAATACTGAACAGAAAAGCAGTTGAAAAATTTGGGTTTTCAAATCCTGAAGAGATACTTAACAGAAGAATGACGGGCATATTTGATACTGCAAGCGTAATTGGAGTTATTGAGGATTTTCACCTTTGGGGATTGCAGCAGGAGATTGAACCTCTTATTCTTGATTTTAGGCCGAGTAGTTTTCGCAAAATTATCTTAACAATTGATAGTGATGCCGCCGAGGCAATAACTTTTGCACATGAAATATGGGATGAACTCTTTCCTGGAAACCCGTTTGAATACTATTTTCTTGATGAAAGCTTCGACAAGCTTTATTCTGCCGATGAACAGTTTGGAAGTCTGTTTAGCTATTTTGCTACCCTTGGTTTATTTATTGCCTGCATCGGCTTGTTGGGTCTTGCCTCATTTACGGCAGAGCAAAAGACGAAAGAAATTGGAATCAGGAAAACGTTGGGATCTTCAATCAGCGAAATTATTCTTCTTCTCTCAAAAGATTACGCTAAATGGGTGGTGATTGGCAACCTAATTGCCTGGCCCATAGCCTACTATGGAATGAAAAGATGGCTAGAAGATTTCGCTTATCAATCAGAAATAAATGTTCTTCATTTTGGACTGGCTGGTTTTGTAACAATGCTAATTGCTCTACTTGCCGTAAGTTATCAATCAATAAAAGCAGCCAGAGCAAATCCGGTTGATGCAATAAAGTATGAGTAAGTTTTGAAAAGGATAAAGATTAAGAAGAGATTCCCTTAGTGGAATCTCTTTCTTTTTATACTATTGTTTAAAAGTTGATCAAGAGCCTGGATAATAACAAAGAGTAATACTACAGCAATTGTAGTCCATGAGGCCAGATTATAGCCTTTCATAAAATCACTTACAAGAGAGAATGCTTTTGCAAAACTTGCCCCGAATACGTTAAACTTGGGTAGTATTCCCGGAAAGAGGATAAACGGCAATAGAGTAAGAACCAGTATTACCGCAAAAGAAAGAATTGATTTGATTTTTCTTGTTTGCTCGGAGATTCTTGTTGCCTCTTCCATTACATGAAAGGCGAAGTTAGTTGAAAACCCGCTATCCAGTCTTTCAGAGAGAGACTTAAGCATTGTCCTATAAAAGGTGACATTCTCACTGCACTTTATGCATGTAGTCAAGTGACTGGCAAATTCATCTTCTGAAAGTTCACCATGGGCAATTTTTTGTAGTGTTATATCATTAATATGTTTTAGAGGCATATATCCTCCATTTTATAATTTTTTAGTAAGCTGTCTTTTAACATTTTACGGGCACGAAAAAGATAACTTTTAACCGTGCCCTCGGGTAAATCTGTTATTACGGCAATTTCTTTGTATTTCATCTCTTCCATGTGGTAAAGGGTTAAAACTGCCTTAAATTTTGCGGGCAGAAGATTTATCGCATCTTGCAACTGCCCGGCACCAACATTTTTTTCGAGCAATAAATCAGGCAAATCACCTTCGGAGCTAACATTTTCCAGAGCGCTTGTTGAAAAATCCTCATCATCTGAATTATCAATAAGATCATCCAAAAGCGATACTCTTTTCTTTTCAAGAAAGTTTAAGGAAGTGTTGTATGCAATTCTGGCTATCCAGGTTGATAGTTTTGAATCCCCCTTAAATTTTTTCAAATTTGTATATACTTTTATAAAAACATCTTGTCCTAAATCTTCATGATGTTGCTTATTCCGCACAAGTCTGAAGATGATGTGATATACCAATCTCTCATACTTTTTTATTAATTCAACAAAAGCAGGCTGAGAGCCGGATAAGACTCTATCAATTAATATCTTTTCTTCTTGTTGTGAGCTCATATCTCAACAGACAGATTAGCTGAGTAAAAGTTACAAAAAAATATTGCAACAAAATTGTAACATGACTGTCTTCTAGGGAAACACAAACTGGAGGTTATAATGCTGGCTTATGAAGCAATGTTTGGAATTGCATGGGTAATTGTAATTGGCTTCGCAATCAAAACATTTTTGGAATATCGAATTCAACGATTAATCATCGATAGAAAGATGGTTGATGAAAACCTGAGTCATTTATTTGCGAAACCCGAACCGAAAAATGGAATGTCTTCACTTAAGTGGGGAATGGTTCTTGTCGGTGTGGGTTTTGGATTTTTGGCTCAGCAAATTTGGCCGGATACATTTAGTGACCAGGGTAGTGCCGGTTTGATACTGCTTCTGGGGGGGATCGGCTTTATAGTATATTACTTCATTTCGAAGAATGAAGGAAAATAATGTATCCAAATCGGGTAAGTTATTGGGGGTTAGGTCTTTAGAAAGTAAGTGTAAATGTTGTACCAACATTTTGGGCTGAGCTGACTTTTATAGAGCCTTTGTGCAGACGCATAATTTGTCTCGAAAGACTTAACCCTATGCCCGAGCCATTCTCTTTTGTAGTATAGAAAGGAATAAAAATATTTTCCAATTCGTTTGCCGGTATTCCTTTTCCAGAGTCGGCAACCTCAATAGTAATCTTCCCATTTATTTTACTTGTTGCAATGATAAGGGATTTTGTTCTACGGGAATGTATGGCATGGATTGAGTTTTTTATAAGATTAATGAGAACCTGTTCAATCAGTTTTTCATCCGCCCATATTTCATAATCCTCCGATGCTTTGATAACATCACAAATTATTTTTTCGTTTTCCAGATCCGAACTAAGTAAAGTGGTAACATTACTTATCAACTTGGCAACTTTAACTTTTTCTATATTCGGTTTGATTGCGGTGGAAAGACTCCTGTATTTCTGAACGAAAGAGATTAATCCTTTGCCTCTTTCTTCGATGAGGCTCAATCCATTGACAGTATCAGCAATCAGTTCTTCGTTTGTCTCCGGCGAATTCTCCTTTGTGTCTTTTCGTGTGAGCGATTTTTTTATAGTAGTTGAAAGGGTAGTTATTGGTGTTATGGAGTTCATTATCTCATGATTTAAAATTCGTATCAACTTCTGCCACGAGTCAAGTTCTTTCTCATCCAGCTCAGTCTTAATGTTTTGAAACGAAACAAGCCTTATATTCTTCTCATACATCCTGAATTGTGATACCTTGAATGAGAGGTGGAGAAGTTCATCTTCAATATTAAGCACAATTGTTTCCTGCTGACCCGGCATCATTTTTATGATAGATTCACTTAAATCCTTCTGTATGCTGTCCAGGGTTTTAATGTTTAGAAGAGCTGGAATTTTCAACAGTTTTTTGCCGGCGTTATTTATTAATTCTACTTTTCCTTTGTCATCAAAAGCCAGCAAACCAATTCCCACGTGTTCAACAACATAGTTGAGATAATGGTATTGGTTTTCTTTTTCAATCTTGGCATCTTTAATAACCTCGCGAATCTCTTTGAAGTACTCACTCAACTCAGAAAAAATATAATCTTTTTTAGTTGTGGGCAAAGAATAAGAATCACGACTTTCGCGAATGACCATAAGAAACATTGTTAAGTACTGATGAATTTTATTTATTTGTTTTGCAAGCCTATAAGACTGCATTAATAAAGCCAGGGAGAGAATGCCCGAAATAATGAGAGGATAATTATGGTAGGTAGTAAAAACAATAGCGAAAGCATTAAATACGATTAGAGAAATTCGAAGAATAACCGATATTTGAAATTTGCTAAAGTTCATATTTTTCTAATTTCTTGTAAAGGGTTGTTCGTGTAATACCAAGTTCTTTTGAAGCCTGACTCATATTTCCGCGACATTTTTTCAGTGATCGCTGAATGGCGATTTTTTCAACTTCTTCGAGATTTAAGGATGCGTTTATATCCTGCTCATCATCTTTAATGTTAAAGAAGAAATCTTCCGGAGTTAAGGAAGAAGACTCGCTTAATATAACAGTTTTTTCTACTGTATGCTGCAGCTCTCTTATGTTCCCCGGCCAATTATATTGCATTAATTTATCAAATGCTTTGCTGGTTATCTTGAGATCATTCTTTTCGTATTTGCGCGCATATTTTCTTAGGAAAAATTCAGCCAGTAAAATAACATCCTCGCCCCGTTCTCTTAATGGTGGCAGCTCTATTTGAATAGTATTTATCCTATAAAGTAAATCTTCTCTAAAAACCTGATCGTTAATCATGGAATACAAATCTTTGTTTGTTGCACTCACAAGTCTGATGTCAATGGGTGTGGGGCGACTCGCTCCAATACGATATATCTCTCTGTTCTGTAAGGCAGCCAGGAGTTTGGATTGCAGCGAAATTGATAAGTTTCCAATTTCATCTAAAAAAAGTGTGCTGCCGGAAGCGGTTTCAAATCTTCCAACACGATCCTGCTTGGCGTCTGTAAAGGAGCCTTTCACATGTCCGAATAATTCGCTTTCGAAAAGTGACTCGCTTAATGAGCCGATATCAACGCTAATCATCATCTCGTTTTTACGAAGCGATTTCCTGTGAATTTCACGGGCAATCATTTCCTTTCCTGTGCCATTTTCGCCCAATATTAGCACATTGGCATCTGTTTTGGCAACTTTGTCAACGGTAATAAGGACTTTACGCATGGCATCGGAATTTCCAATAATTAAACCATACTTTTTGTCAATATCTTCCTGAATTTGTTCCTGTTTCGATCTAAGAGTTAGATTCTCTTTTTCGGATTTTCTGAGTTTGAGTGCCGCTTTAAGTGTTGCTATAAGTTTTTCGGTATCCCAGGGCTTAATAATAAAATCTGTAGCTCCTTCCTTAATTGCCCTTACTGCCAGTTCAACATCTCCATAAGCAGTGATAAGTATAATGACCACAGAGGGATCCATTTCCAAAATCATTTTTAACCAAAAAAGTCCTTCCTGCCCGTCATTAACACCTGTCGAATAGTTCATATCCAGAAGAAGAATATCTATATCATTCTCTTTCAGTTTGTGAGGAATTTTATTTGGATTGTCGAGAGTATGGATTTCTTCAAATTCATGTTTTAAAGAAAATTCCAGAGACTCAAGTATGCCTCTGTTGTCATCAACAATTAAAATTTTACCTTCTTTCATACTAAGCCGGAGTTTTTATGAATGATTATAATGAGAAATTACACTGCATTATTCTGCCAAAGAGTAATAATTTGACGTTTTGAGCGCAAAATTGTTCAATAATTATACAACTATTTATCTTGTTAGCTGAATTTGGACAAAAAATGACATGTCTTATTAAGAATTATTAATCTGATGCGATATTTGTTTGGGGGACTAAAGGATGATTTCTAAGTTAAATTTTATATGAATTTACAGGGAGCCACAGCTCCCTTTTGTTTAAAAAAGTTAAAACGCATCTTACCTCGCGAGATTTGGATGTAAAAAGTTGTCTAAAGACAAATTACCAATACTGCTAAAGTTAGGAGTTCCTAGATTGAGAACCTCTTAGAATTATTCTCTTTTATCAGGATCACTTTTAAAATCAAGCGAGTTAAGCAGCTTGGAATAAGTTACTTCCATTTTTAATTGATGAGGCTCAAGCAAAGACGTTATCATGACAGGTAAACTATCTTCCCATGGAATACGGAGTTTGTCAGCCTTGAGTTTTTGTAATTCTTCGTCCATCATAACAGTAAACTTGTCAGTTTCTGATCCGTTTGAGTGTGAAATATAATTGGATAGAAAAATCGAATACATTCTATTAGCTTTTGTTCGTATTTCTATGTTGCGGCGTTTTATGATTGTTTCAGGACCGTCGTTATCTTCATCAACTTCTTCCAGGTGAATTCCGTTTCCATTCTCACTCATTATATCGAACGCCGGACCATCGCTTGGAGAATATTTCATGAATGAGTAATAAGAGGTAATGTAAAAGAAATAGTATTCACCAAGGCTCATCTCATTTTTTAAGAGCAAATCATTTCGCTGATTATAATAATCAACAACATGAGGAATCACCTCAAATCCGGAGCCTAAAATACCAAGCACACTCCAGAATGATTCACTTTCATCCAGATTATTCTTCTTTAATTCCAACGTTCTTATAGCTTCAATAAATGTTGAAGATCCGGATATCAGACTGTCTCTTAGTGTTAAGAAAGATTTTATTCGGCTTGTAAATAATTCATTATCGAACACCGGAATAAACTCCTCCGGCTTACCGTGTGCTGCTTCCAGTTGCTCGGTTTGCTTTTCAATCTCATCAACATCACCCATCGTATGATCGATATAGGTATAGATTCCCACGACGGAGAGAATAACAATTCCGACAATAACCGCACATCCAATCCCACAACCAGTTACAATTTTTGAATAACCGTCTTTTTTCATTTCATTACTTCCTTATAAATCCTAATTGACTCTTTCCAGCAAAAGTGAATTGAAAAGTAATTTATAGCATCCCTGTGTTGATGCCCTGAACTGAGGGTTGAAACTAAAGAAAACAAATTGACCCTTACCTTTTCTGAGCCATATTAATCCGGCGGTATTGCCCAATTCTTCTGCCTTTTCTGCATACCCACTCATCAGGATGTCATTTTCAGGGATAATTCCAATTACTCTACGATCCATATCAAAATATGGTATTGAAGTTTTAAAAGCAGGGCGACCTCGTGAAAATATGCCAACTTTATCATTCATTCCCAGAGTTAACGGGTGGTCATTTATCAATTTCATTCTAACCAAAGTGCCGGCCAGGTATAGACCCTTTTTACTCAGTTTTTTACTGATATCATTGAAGGGAAGTTCAAAATCCTCACTTTCCTTACCCTGTTTAATTTTCTGTATCCCCTCAAAAAGTAATGTTGATCTGCCCCAGGCGATTATAATTCCACCACCTTCAACGAATTCATAGACTTTCTGAAGTCCTTCCTCCCCAATTCCTTTTGTAAGATTTGGGGGATAACTAGTCATGCTATATCCATCATCAGATTTGTTTTTGCCTGTCATCAGCAAATCTTTATCAGAGTCAGGGAAAATCACAATATCAAAATCATTTTTAAACTCGGTATCCTTAAACTCTCCCGGTTTAACAACTTTGTAGGGGATTTTATAAGTATCAAAAATGAATCTTGTCCAGCCTGCATCCATATCGTGGAAAATAGTTTCAACAAGTCCGATTCTGGGCATAACAACATCCTTAATCTCCCATCCTTCAGTATTATTTACATAAAGTGGCGATACACTTAATTCATTAACAAATTCACTAATATCATTTTGCTCAATAAGAAAGCTGCCTTCTGGTACAATGATATCATCTAGCTTTATCTCTTCTGTAATACGTTTTACTTTATGCTCTTCCGAGAGGCTTATGAAAGCAGCTTTATAACTCTCATTATTGTTTGCCGGAAAAATTACATATTTATTCTTCCCGGAATTTTTAATCAATATTTTGTAAACACCCTCGATAGGAGAAATAGAACTTTCCAACTCCTTTGACCGGGTTTTAATTTCAATTGAAGAAACACTCCTATGCAATGGAAGAGACCAGCTTGTAATATCATACGGTTTAATCGCCTCCCCATCAGTTGTATAGTGACGCAAAGGGAAGTTTTGTTTTTCCATTACTTCTTTGATGAATGGGCGGAATGCCTGAGCTAAAGGGATTACCACATCACCGGACTTGTATAACCGTTCGTTAATTAAAACGTCATGATTAAGTTCATAAACGTCGATTCCATGTTCTTTCATTAAATTGACTATATCAACCATTTCAGACTGGTCATGTTGGATTTTTGGCATAACGTAATAGTATGGCGGTTCATTTTTTCCTTTAGCCACTTCTTTAATGCAGAGGTCGTTTCTAAAAGCTAAGATATCCTTTCGGTGGTTTGAACAAGTTTTAAGAATTGCCATTGTGGATGATATCTCATAATTGACAATATTTCTTAAATGCCACCAGCCGCCTTTCCAGGGCAGAGGCATATTAACACTTTTTTTATACTCAGCCAAACCTTTACCGCCAACAGATAATTCAGTGGGTTCTACATAAACTGGTTTAGCCATTTGTACGCTGGCAGCTTCAGTTAAAAAGCCGATAACATTTTTCCAGATACAGGTTTCTGTTGATCCAGGCCAGTAATCATCAAAAGCGTAATGTTGAGAAATTCCTTCAAGACCGTCTTTGGTCATGTCGTTAATCATATTCATTCCGAAGAGCCCTGACCAGTTCCAAATTCCCTCGTCAATATTTTCCGCAATTGGATCGTGAGCAGGCGGTACGTAATACCTTGGACCACGGGATCCCATTTGATGTTTTTCCACCATTACTTGCGGAAACCATTCCAGATTATAAATGCCGGCAATAGCTTTGTTTTCGGGCTGTGAAAGTGTTACAAAATCGCGGTTTATATTATGACCAACATATTTATGGTAAACCCGAGGTAGTGAACTACCTTCCAGGTTTGTGTTCTTATGTTTCTTATAATGTTCTACTACCATATCCATTCCATCAGGGTTATGGCATGGAACCATCATATATACGACATCATTAAGCCAATCAAGTTTTAGTACATCTGTGGTTGTTGCTAAATCATAAGCTATTAAAGGTGCTGATTGCGAAGGAGCAACTTCTGTTGAATGCATTGATAAAGTGGCAAGGAAGAAAACTTTCCCATCCTCAATGATAAGTTGTTTTTCCTCATGCGGAATAAGGGGATCTTTAGCCAGACGCCGGTTGATTTCTTTAAGCTTATCAAGATTTTTTATATTCTCTGCCGAAGAAATAAAACAAATGTACATGGGTTTGCCCAAGGAGGTGGTACCAATTTCCCGAAGTTCAATTCTCTCCGATTCAGCGTCCAGCATTTGAAGGTACTTTATCAGTTCTTCGTAAGTAATTAATTGCTGATCATCTCCGGGAGTGAAATCCCAGAATTTATCGGGGGACAAAAGTTGGTTCTGCGCGGATATCTGAAGGAAAAACAGAAATAAAACAGCAGGAAAGAACCGGGTTAAAATTCTCATTATTAAATTCTCCGTATGTAATTGAATTCTGTCCAGGGGTTGTATAAAGATAAGTGTATTTGAAATAAATTGGTATTGGTTAATTAAGGGAAACTTGATTACTCATTAAACATTTTATAAAATTGTTTAAGCAATAAAATATGACTTACAAAGAAGAAGGATGGCAATGATTTTTAAACAGAGCGGTATGAAAATAAATGGCATAATTAATTTCTCGCCAAGAAAAGCTTTTGAAGAGTGTGAATCCGGAGCGGTAATTTTGGATCTACGCCGAGAAAATGAAATTAAGTACAAGGGGTTTCCTTTTGAAAGCATAATAATTGCCCGACCCGATGAGGTTAGGAAGGATTATGAAAAATTACCCAAAGCTAAGGCGATAATAGTAGCTGATAATGCGGGAATCAGAAGTAAGGAAATCACACTTTTCCTTTTGGAAAAAGGATTTGAAAATGTGGCAAACTTAATTGGTGGGATGTTCGAGTGGGACAAAGATAATTTGCCAATTAAAGTGAATAATATGGAGCGCCTAAACGGATCATGTTTGTGCCAGATGAGAAAACCGAGAGTGGAAAGACAATAAAAGCCCCTGCGCCATCAGGTGCAGAGGCTCTGAAATATTTATTTCTTTGGAAGAGCTTCGATAGCTTCAAGTAAATCTGCCACAGCATCTTCAGCTAATTCAAATTTTTCACCAAGCTTAACAAGTGTCTCGGTATTTTTTGTTAAGAAATTTGTATTGTCTTCTTTTTTCTTAACAACTCTCCATTTAGGTTTGATCATAAATTCAACTTCCAGCTCTTCTTGTTTGTTTACAGAGCCCATGATCATTTTCTCAAGCTTTTGAGAAACAGGAACTACCTTAACTAATTCTATAAAAGCTTTTGCAAGAAGGTCTTGAGTTGGGGCGGTATCCATCAACTTTGTGTAAGCTTGCAATTTTTTAGGTCCGCCAAGAGCAAAACAATCTGTAATTAAAATATCTACAGCAAAAATAAAATCATAAGCCTTACTGACTGTTCTTCCATACTCAGTAAAATACTTTGTGTTAAATTCAACATATTTCGTTTGCACCGGCTGCTTCTTCATTGTATCTCCTGCTTATTAATTTCGTTCGACTTAAGATAACTATTAGAGGAGTGAACTCCAATATTAATTTGAATAACAAAAATAGGGCTAATGTTACTTAAAAACAAAAACCTTGTCATATTGAAAGAATTTTGAAATTGGGCAAATTTCACTTTAACCCAAAAGGGATCAAATTGGAGTGGTTCTCAAACCATGGATTATGAACACAAGTTTCAGATAGAGAAAACAAATAATCCATAGAGTAATCGCTTATTATTATAAAAAGGATTATTATAAATAATAGAGCTATCCTTTTCTTTTGTATAAAGCAAAACCATCACTTTAGAATATCTCTTGTTACAATTTCAATGGTTTGCTCTAAAGCTTATTTTTGATCAGCCATTGTCAATTTATTGCAGTTTCTGAAAAGTCCTTATTAACATTATTATACTCATCAGCTCTTATTTATGAGCCAAATCCCTCGCAAACCTGCTGAAATCCGCATGCACTATACCATGTGTTGTGCTTTCGCACTTTTTTTTATTTTAATTATAATAATAACGTCAAAGATATTATGACGCCTACAATTGTTTATTTATCGATTTCAGTATTTTCAAAATCAATCCAGAATCAAATGCAGCAATTAAAGAACCTTCACAATATCTATCATTCCTTATTATCGCAGTAATCAATTTACATTTAGTAGGTATATCAATTGAGTCAAAATTAAATTCTTTATTTCGGGCAATTTTTCGACCATCATCCCATTTAGGCCAATCAAATGAAATTAGTATGCCTAACTCTCCTACATATTTTTGAAATCTTCTTACAACTGGCGATTCAATATAATATGGCATTTGAATAATTCCATTATCATCTTTTTCTCCACCAGCCATTTCTCCAAATTTATCAGTCGCTTCAATCTCTGGAATCAGATAAAGTAAAGTCTTCCAGTGTTTTTTGTCGTATGAATTTATTATCTCAAAATAATTATCTTCATTCAATATCATAATCTGTATAGTCCTGAAATAAGTTGACTCATTTTGTTGATAAAAGCCAAATAGTTACTCCACTTAAGACAAGTTTGAGATATTATTGTTTTTACTTGCCTTGTATTGTTAAAGGTTATCCGTCTTCCTTCAGTAAATTCTTCTTTTACTGTTTTGTTTATTCTTTCAGCAACTGCATTCTTAAATGGTTCAGAGTTCTCTGTGATACTTATTCTGATACCGCACTCACTTTTTTACGTAATTGCTATGGTAACCATTTTAATTTGGTTGCCAGCCCGGAATCCCACGCTTTTTTACTTACTGTTCTTTTTAAGAAAATCAATCGAAGGCTGGAATGGGTTGATAAAAGTAGCCGCGCCATCATTATCAATTGTATAGAGAAGCGCCATCATTTTATAGTATCGTTCATTCTCACTAATTTCATTTTTTGCTTCAGGATGCACAATATAAGAATCTTCCCATAACTCAGCTATATATTTATTACCACCGAGGTTTTGAACACGAAGTTCCCACTCTTCCGGAATCTTTATTTGGTCCATCTCTTTAAAACTGGCAAATACACATATAAATGTGCCAATATCGAAAAGGGTCTGAGCCGTATAATCCGCAATTATTTGTCCACTTATCGCCAGTAATTGATTTTTTTTCTCTTCAGACAATGCTTTCTCTTGTGTTTCAACTAATTTACTTTCAGGAGACTCAGGATCCATATACCTTGCTGACTGTCGCATATTAGTTACTGCCTGGACTTTAATGGATATTGTTATCGGATCATTTATATCCAGGTAAACAGGTACTGCATTTGTTGGTTGAAGCAATTGCGTTTGAAAGAACATTGCGGCAGAAAACCGCGCAGCATCAATTCCTTTAAGCAGTGGTTCTGGGGCAGGCTTTTTTCTCTGTTCAAAAGTAAAAGGATATTCCTGGCGGACAATTTCGGCTTGATATACTTTAACTGACTGAGGATGTTCAGAGTACAACATGTAGAGTCCATCATTAATTTGAATATCATCAATATTGATGACTGTATTAGTATCATCATATAGAGTCCAGGCATATATATTTTCATCTTTGCCCGTAAATTCAAAAGAAATATAGTCGTCTTTGATTTCCTTCAGGGTCATCACACCCCCGGCAAAAGGTTTCTCAACACCTATATCCTCTTTGCCTAAAGCAAGTCCGGTAATATTTGTCGGAAGATACATAACAACCTTCCCTGAAGCAGTTCCGGAATTCATATCGCTAAACGATCTATATTCAAATAGACTTTCTCCGGTTTTCACTCCCATCTGGACATCCCGACTTCCAAACCAGTATGATTTCGAACCAGCAGTTCGAATATCAAGCCTAAGTTGAGTAGACTCATCTGCCTCTATTTCATCTATCCCACCACCATCAAAAATACTTCTTTCCTTCCGTCTTAAAAAATCAAGACCATTGTTATCTTTGACAAAATCGAAGATTACAAAGACATCTCCTTCTCCAAGATTGGGAATTTTTTGGAATAGGGTTTGTATAGCTTGTTGAACTCCGTTACCGGCAAATCCAATACCAACCATTATTCCACTTGCCGTAGTAGTGAGGGGATCAAAATCCTCAACCGCACCAATTGGTTGAGATAGCAGAAAATCATATTCCTCGGCAGTAAGCGAAACAAAATCATCGCCAGCCTCGGCAATTCTTTTTTCGAGAGCGACGATACGCTCTTCTTGTTTGATGTCTGTTTTCATGGTTTTCCCTGTTTTATTAGATTGAGAAAAACAATTTGATCTTGCTAACAATAAAATGAGTAGAACAATAATCGATCGTGGAATGGACAGCTTACTTTTGCTTGTTTCAGAAAGAGTGGTAAGTATATTTGACTGCATTATTACTCCTGTTCTTAATGTTTAGCACTTGTCACAGATGAACCTTACTGTCAGGCAATTACAATAAAAATGATATTAAAATGCTGTTGAATATGACATCTTACTTTCTTTGTCTGTCTTACCAATTGAGCAATACAGAAGCCAGTAACATACTATCAGTATAATCGTTGCTTCCGCCTGAAAGATCTTTGTAATTTGATATATTACCCTGTAGTTGCAGTCTTAACCATTGATAAAATATTATATTCGAACCGATTGAAAGCATTACCCGTTTTGTTAAATTTTCCTCGTTTGAGATCGTTCCGCCAAGACTAGTCGAGATGTTTTCGTTTACTTGATAATCCCCAGTCAAATTTAATTCTGTTATTCTGCTTGAAAAAGAAAGAGATTTGAATTGAGACAGACTTAATGTTGAGCTTAGGCTTAGTGGGAATTCAAAATTTAAATTCTGGCTCAACAAAATAGTGGTATTCGAAAACTTGGTGGAGTTGGTGCCGACCTTAGCATTTTGCCATTGTCCGTTAAATGAAAGAATTGTTGAAGCATACACGCCAGAGAATTGGTAGGAATATCCGGTAAGTAAAGAGAACATATCGAATGAAGTTTCCACTTTTTGGCTGGCAATAGAGTTATCGTTACTTTGAGAATATGGCGAGTAATTTACCTGAACATAAGGTACATTCGGGAAATAAAACCCCAGATTAATTCCGTAAGACATAGTTGTTGTGGTGAATTGCTTCCAATCGATCAAATTGTCATTGTACACTTTAAAGAAGGTCTTCATCGTAATTTTTTTATTGGCAAATTTTTGGTCGAAATTCAAATCGAATTGAAACAGATCCTGTCTTATATTTGGTGCAGCTAAAGAGACAAATCCGGGGCCAACTTTTTTTGCGCCTACAGAAATATATGTTGTGCTCGGTGTATTGTTATAAGCTACTTTCCCTTTCCATGCATAATCAAATGCTGTACTTAACTTCGGAGTTAACAGATTGCTAACGAAACCAGGAATTGATCCATTTATAAAATCCCCATCATTCTGATTTCTCGTAAACCCTGATACTGCCCCCTCACCGTTTATTTCAATTGATTCATCAAATAAATGAAGTTTACCCTCTGTACCAAGCACAACATTTTCCTGCGGGGTTAATAATAGGTTTGAAGAGCCGGAGGCATTTCCTGCGCTACCTGCGCTTATAAGCATAGAGTTTGGATCGTCTTTCATTTTTAATAGAGTAAAAAATAAATGGGAGTTTTCTTTTCCTCCGACTCCCAGTTGACCAGCTAAGAATGATCTTTTAAATGAAACATTATTTATACCATCAGCGTTGTTCCCCACTGCAAGGGCAAAATAAAATATCCCGGGGTTGTAGGCAAAATTCAATCCATTAACCGGTACGCCGCTAACAGTAAAATCCGAGAACTCAGGGTATGTTCTTCCTACTCCAAATGTCTTCACATCCAGAAAGAATTTTTCAGCCGAAGATATAAGTCCGAGTTCTTCAGCGTTTTCTTTAATTTTGTTTGGGTTTTTTAATGATTTTGAATCGATACTTTGTCCTGAAGAATCAGCCGAGGTTATGAGATCGGTAATCTTTGAAGAAACACGTTCTTTTATTTTTGATTTTAGTTGGTCAATATCAAAATTGAACGAAACGCTGTTCAGGCTCTGTTTATTGGAACTGTTTAATGAAGAAAGGTAAATATTCATTCCAAAAGGGATTTCGTAAACAGAAAGTTTTGGATTAATTTCGAATGTCTGGTAATTTGTCGGAAGCTGTGAGAATTGCGCCTGTTTACTGCTTGTTGTTTGGGTAAACTTTGCCTCGCCGGAAAATATAAAGTTACTTGGGCTTCCAAATAAATCAATTGACGGCGGACTGCTGAAGCTGTTTAGATACGATGCTCCATAATTTTTTTTAGTGTATGCAGATAACCCCGATGGCAAACCTGATTTTTGGTTTGTAAAAATATCCTGGTATTGAACTGTGCCAGCATTACTTACATCATATCTTATATTATTTTCTTCATTACCTAGTAGTTCAAAAGATCTGGTCTCACTTTCCTGAATTTTGAAATCATCAACAAATGCCTCCACGGACCACGCGTATTTTCTTCCCGGCATCAATGATTTGGCAGCTACCGGATAAAGAAGCATAGTTGAGTATAATTCAAGCGACTGGTAATATATTGGATTGGATGCCATTGCCGAATGCACGGATTGATTTCCATAAACTTCCACAAGTTTTAATTTGTAGTTTATTCTTACTCCCGGAGGAACAGGCACAGGAGGCAGCCATGAGAAAACTATGGTTGGAGTAATGTTTATCGTATTTCTTGATTTAGAAACTAAATCGAAATCAGTAAATTTCTTATCAAAATATTTGTCAACTATTTTTATAAATTCCGCAATATGACGGTCATCATTTCTATTTGTTGTATTTTTAAAGTCGCCGACTGCTTCATCCCAGTCTTTATCTTTCTTCTTTTTTAAGTCACCGACTGCTTCATCCCAGTCCTTATCCTTCTTCTTTTTTAAGTCACCAACTGCTTCGTCCCAGTCCTTGTCCTTTTTCTTCTTTAAGTCACCAACTGCTTCGTCCCAGTCCTTATCCTTTTTCTTCTTTAAGTCGCCGACTGCTTCGTCCCAATCGTAATCTTTTTTCTTCTTTAAGTTGCTAACTGCCTCATCCCAATCCTTATCTTTTTTCTTTTTTGATATTTCAGATATGAAATTTTCCCAACGATCATTCTTAGGTTCATCAATTTCCATTTCTTCCTGGGAAGTAATGCCTAGCACCTCACCATCCATGGGAGAAATCAATTCCATTCGGTTAAAGTTTTCCACTGAAGTTTCAATACAGTCGGACGCAATTTCCCTTCCGTCCATGGCAGCAAAAACACTTACACAAATTTCATAACCACCAGAGGGTATACTGCCCGTATTTAGTATAATATTTTTGTATCTATCATTGGATTCACTAACAGAAAATGGAGCAAGGTCTCGCCCGGTAATTACTCTTACTCCTTGTTGAAGTGTGATTATTGATGAGGTTGCCTCAACAATAATTCCCTGCAAAGATTCTGTGGCAGTTCCTTTCAAATAAACACTAGTTGGCACATCGCTATTGTTGATTAAAATAACTTTCCAGAACTGTTCTACCTTGAACTGATAGGGCGGCGGTTGCTGTAGTACAACAGTAACCTGCGCAAATGAGCTTATTGTCATAATAAAGAACACAATTATTGTATTGTACGTTTTCATTCCCTCTCCTTCAAATTGCAATGATGTTGCGAATACAATCACAACATCATTGAGAATTAGTTCAACTGGTAAATTGATTAGTCAGTAGAAATAGTTTTTATTCTTACTTCAATTCATCAAAACAACAACCATTTATTCAACACTTTTACTTTGCACGGCACTCATTTTAGATTGACCACCATCATTTGTGAAGACCTTAATCGCGTAGTGGTTTTCTTTATTGGTATTCTTATCTGTATATGATTTATCTTTTGTTGTGTCGTATTGTATTAATTGTCCTTTCTCGTCTTTCTTGTAGATCACAAAAGTATATTCTGTTTTTAAAGCAGGGTATTCCCATTTAAGAATAATACTTTTCTTTTCAACTGTAGCACTTAAGTTTTCAATCGGCGGTCTTACACCCGTATCATATGGTTTACCATTAACGGGTGAAGCATAATCAGAATAGAGTCCGCTTAAATCCTTTGCCCTGATTGAGTAAAAGTAAGTAACACCCGTTGTAACCGTCGTATCAATGAATTTGTCTGTATTTGCCACCGAGGTACTCAGCAACTCCCAAATACCTTTCACATCTGTCTTTTTGTAAAAGATATGTTCTACAACATCTTCGCTGCTGCTTGGTACAAAAAAGAGTTCTACGGCATTTTCTCTGACAATTACGTTAGTGAATAGGGGTGTTACCGGTCGAATTGTATCTGGACGGACAACTGCAATTATATCGGAGAATACGGATTGATTATAATTAAAGTCCAGCGCTTTTACACGGTAGTAAATTTTTGGGGTTAATGACTGCAATGTTACTGTGTCGGCAAATACTGTTTTTACCGCAACTGAATCCCACATGTCTTTCTTATAAGCTTCTTCAATAGCGGAAAATTCGTGCTCAGGACTGTTAGCTTTGAACAAAAGGTATCCCTTTAAATCTTTTTCTTTTCCCAATTTTACTGTTATAGTAACAACGCCCAATGAATCAATAATGGCTGATGATATTTGTGGTTTTACCGGGGGTATGCTGTCAATCAGCGCAACATAAGCTGAATAAGAGGAACTTAAATTTCCAGCCGTATCAATTGCAGAAACCACATAATAATTATTTTCTTCGGATTTGAATGTAGTATCGGTATAATTTCTTGATTTATCCGAGAGTAATTTATTATGCAGAATTTGAAAATCACCCTTATCTACATTTGACCGGGAAACAATAAAACCTTTTAAATCACTCAGATCTCCATTGATGCTCCATTCTACAAGCACTTCTTTGGGTTTAACGTGTTGTGGCTGCTTCAAGCTTGGATTGTTGGGAGGAGTAAGATCTCGTGGCATGCCTTTTACTTCAGCAAACATTACTTTTTCACCGAAAGACGAATTACCATAAAACCGGTATCTGTACCATTTATAGTTTGTTAAAGAATCATCCACGAAAGATCCGTTAGTAGGTCCATCAAATCCTGAACCTTTCGAAGCGTAAAACGGTGTTGTGTTTGATGGCTTAAATTCCCTTTCTTCTTCAGCGGCTCTTTCAACAAAATATCCGGAAAGTTCCGGCTTGGAAGACCATGCGAATGATATTTGCTTATCGCCGGGATAAACTAAAACTTCATTTTTGTATTTGTCAGGATTTGAAGTTGCTTCAACATTCACAATTCCGTTTTCAATTTCATAAATAGTAGATTTGCCGTTTAACGTAACACGGTAAGTGTAAACTTTACCGGACTCCACAGTATTATCAATAAAACCTAAACCTAATGCCATTGCTACTTTGGCTTCTTTAATAGCAGTCAGAACAAATATTGAGTAAATCTTATCTTCTTTGTTTTTTTGTTCATTCAGTTCAGATATACCCTTGTTTAAGTTAATCCCTACTTGTTCGGCTTCATTACCGGCGAATAAAAAATCTGCTGCCAATTCAAGACTTTTTCTTGTTTCAAGGTTTTTTTCATTTACTATCAGCGAATCCCATTCTGCAATAGACAAAGTTTTAAGAGTAACTAACTTTTCGAACTTATTGCTGCCGGAATCACTTCGTTCTATTGTGAAACTGCTGTTGAACCCTAAACGCATTATGGTTTTGTTATCCGGAATCCATCGGAGTTCCGCCCCGGCAGAAGTATATCTGGCAACAGTGGCAATGTTGCATTTTGCCATTTCGGATTGCCCATAAACGATAATGGGAATGATGAGATTAACTAGTAATAATAACCTGATTATTTTTTTCATATTGTTAAGCCTGTTAAATATTTTATCATCTCATGTATTAGCGAACTTGTGACCCCGCGTTACTTGCCTGAACCAGCGGCTGAGTGCCTGTTCTGAAAAGAACCGTTTTGGTTTCCTTCACCGGAGCAGGATTATTTGTTCCGGTCATTGCCGTACTCCATATAATTGTATTCCCGGAAGTTATTCCTTCCTTCAGTTCAGCAGTTACGATGAATCGATACTCCATATCAGAGACAAGATTATTAACCGGATTAGGGATAGGGTTCGGATAATTTGGCACTGGCGGAGGAGGAATGGGATAAGGAAGGTGAGTAAAAGCTATTGCAAAATTAGAACTACCCGCACTGAACAGAGCATTGCCGTTATTAGCATTTATTGCAGTCGTTGATGGAGTTAATGTTGCGTGTTGCAAGCTGGGCTGCATTAAAGCTGGTGTGTTTGTATTAGCAGTGTTAGAATGGATCGGGCTGGCAATTAAATTTGCCGTTTGACCTGAAGCTTGTCCAACAACGGTTGATATTGGAGCTTTTACATAATACTGCCATTCGCCAACGTTGCTTACTTTTGATAGCAAAGTTTTTGCGGTCCATGTTCCATTTGGATTTTGGACTTCCAAGGATTTAGTAATCACCATTTTAAAAGTTCTGTTCTTTATTGAACCATCGCTTTGATTTTCGGCTACATCAAATACCTGGTTAGGAACTAGAGCATATTTTACATTTACAGTTGAGTTGATAGGGAAATCATAGCGAGAAGCAGGCGTTACATGCTGTATCATTTTATTTAGAAGGTCAGCGGCTTTATCTTCCTGAACGCCTCCTGTTGCTATGTCCGCAGCGCCGCCATCACAACTCGTTCCATAGGTAAAAGACTCATTGAATGGCATGCTTATAAGATCATTCATGGCATTTATTGTCCCGGCAACACTTCCGTAAAGATAAACCGGATTTGGAAATTCACCGGTTAACCATGCGCCAATTTTAATCGTAAATAAGGCATAGTCAACATCCGAATAATTCAGAGGGGCACTTGTACAACGATAACAAACTCCCCTTATTCTTGAAGAGAGGTCGAAGTATAAGCCAACATTGCCTGAGGCTCTATAGCCATTAATTCCGGGACAAGGTGAATTTGGGTAGTCCATAAATGCGAGGTTTAATTCTGCCCCAACTTTTAATTGAGCTTCAATACTCCACTTTCGACATAATCCCTTATGAATATTTCTATTGAAAGTTTTATCAAATTCAATTCCAACCCCGGTTGCAATTCCCTTGCCGGTACTGGTAGCAGAACCAACACCGCCTATTGCACCCGAAGGAGTTGGATAACCACCAATGGCTTCAAAATATTTTTGTTGAAATCTGGGAGTAAAACCTGTTGGTGCCGGTATATCATTTCCAAACATAAGATATGAATAGAGGGAGAAGGTAAATATATTGACCGTATTCGGAAGAAGCGGTTCTCCAAATTTGAAATACCATTTGTTATTTCTTCCATCAATCTTCATAGTAAACTGCACAGGCTGAGAAGGAGGAGTTGAAATTACATTGGTACCATTTTCAGTTACATTAATATTTAAGTCGGCTCCCATATAGAATACTTTTGTCGGGAAAGTATAGCTTACTACAACTCCGCCATATATTTTTGAATTTGCTCTTTCAGCAAGTTTTGTAGCCAGCCAAAAATCACCTTCAAAGTAAATCAGATCCAATCCGTTATTATTATTGAATTGTGCGGAGAGGGAAACATCCGCATTAAAAGTTTCCACTTTAGGCATTGTGCCAATGGTAGCGGAAACTTTTAACCCTTTATATCCCTTCCTAGGTTCGAAGGTGTAAGCATTTGTAACATTCGTGGTGCCCGTTTTAAGTATCGCTTCCATATTATAGTAAGCGCCGCCGCCGAATCCGTAAAATCCCACACCTGTCAGGAATGGAATTCCGACCGGCAATATTACATCGGCCTCCACTCTCCAATACCTGTAATATTGGTTGTTGTTCTGATAAGCGGTATTTCCAAATTGCACAAGGGCATTTGCCTGAAGAGACACGGCAGTGAAGGTAACATCGAGACCGGCATTAAATCCGGAACCGTATTTTGGATCGTCTTCAAATAATTTTAGATAACCATCAATTTTAACTGCGGGAAGATCTGCATGAACTGAAAGACTATCAATAAAAACACCCTTAAATTTGGGCGCAAACTTTATTGTGCTTTTATTAAACTCTACGGCAAACGCTGCGCCAACCGTTGTTGTGCCTCCAATATTTTCCGTAAGGTTTGCAACAATGTCAATCATTAATGCGCCCCTCAGCAGCTCCATGTTCGGACTTGGTAAACTAGCCTTTGTTAAGGATTTATAGTATACCTTTGTAATTGAAACTGGGAAATTTGATAACCACTTGGGAGGGCTTGCGAAACTCCACGTGCCCGGATTAAACGCGAGCGTATTTGTTGTTGTACTATTTGAATAAGTTAATCCGAGATTTTCAAAAGCCATCTCCATCTTTACACCTTTAATACCGGCCGCACGTGTTGGACCTGAAGTTCCAGCGTTGATAGATGCGGCAGATAAATCAGGATTGTCCCACTTAAAAGTACCGTTTAGATTAATTGATAGTGTTTTTGATGTTGGGGAAACGAGAGCTGAAATATTGGAGGTCGGTTTTAAAGTCAACTTGCCTTTTAATATATCAGCGTCAATCGGGCCTAAAGGGGTGATAGCTATCTGGAAACTATTCGAACTCGAAACTTGTGCAAATGTGGCTGAATATTTCAAACTGTTTTGTGTAGTTACCTCGCTAATAGGGAGTACAAGAACTCCATTTGCCGACCCACTCACTAACGAATTACTTATAATGGAAACTTCGACGGTGTCTAAACTGGCGCTCAGATCGGCTACCCTGCCTGATTGTAAATTGAAAATATTCACCGCTTTTATTTTCGTCGTAAGACCAAAATCATCAATGATAAAATTGTTTGCTGATACTACCGGAGGAGTTAAATTCGTACCCGTTTTCCACGTGTCGGGTAAAGTGACATCAAAAGATTTAACATAGAATCCTTTCCATGTTACGGTTGAATCGTTTGGGTAGTTGTTAGGGAAATACATATCTACAGGATTTCTTATATCTGAAAGATCGAGTGACATGGGAGTTGCGGCAATCTTTATTCCATTCGTGCCTACAATTTCACAACCTGTCAGAGAACCAGTGAGAAGAATATCGTGCATACTTGTTCCGTTACCGGTAATAGTTGCTTTTACAGAATCTGTTAAGGGGGCGGTAGTTGGAAGCAACCAGTCTCTCGTAAATTTAACTTCAAGCGCAAGACCAATATCTTTAACACCAGTGCTATCCCATTCAACATAACACCCGGAATTAGCAGTGCCTTTCTTAAAGTTGAATTTCATTTTTGGAGCAGAAGAGGTATTAGGAATTGTAAAATCCTGGGCAAGTTCCACCCGACCATTTGCAAATTCTATCCTTGCGGGATGCATTTTAAAATACTTACCAACAAATCCCAGCTTATAAACCGTACCTCCTTTGGTAAATTGCTCCTGCGCTAAAAAATTTATCTTGGATTCATTTGGTTTAAAAATCATTTCAGTGATGACAAGTTTCTGATTGCCGTTATTGAATTGTAATCCGAAAGGCATTTTAAGAGAATTATCCGGAATTGGTGGAGGGATTATATTACTTTGGTAATGCATTATCGGATAACCTGTAACTGAATTAACTGTCCAGTCAACAACGTTTTCCACCAGGTTATTACTCCATGTCATAGTATGATCTACAACGTATGCGCCACCCGGGCCTGAAGTTAAACTCAACGCCCATGCAAGCGGGTAAGTTGTCCAGGATGTGCCAGTGCTTCCACTCTGAGTGGAAACAATTCCCCCGGAGGTTAATCGCTTGGTTGTATCGACTCGAATTTTTTTGAATTCTACTGCAACATTTGTCATTAACCACTTAACATAGGTTTTACCTTTTCCCGTCAATGAACTATCTGATTCTGTGGTGACTTGAAAAACGATTACTTTGAACTCTCCGTTTAGCCCTGCTTTTATTGTATCGCCGACTGCTACTGTTCCGGTTCCACCTGATGTTAATGTACTATCAGTTGTATCCGGGATGGTTAGACTTTTAGTGATTCCATTTTGGACATCAACATCGAAACTGAACACCTCAGATTTATTTGCATTTTCACCAACAGTTTTTCCTTCTCTATGGACTGGTAGAATAGTCCATGCATATCTTTTATCCGCTTCTATTTTTTTTGCCGATACCGGGTATTGAAGTATTGTTGTTTTGATATCATTTTTTTCAAACCACGCAGGATTTCGCTTAATAGCTTCAGAAGGCGATTGAGCACCCAGTATCTCAACTACTTTCAGACTGTAATTAATTTCCATGTCAGGTTTAACTGATGGAAACATCCAAGAAAACAGGATCGGTTGATTCGACTCCAGTATTGATTCGTCCGCTGGAGAAATAAGATGCAGATTTGATTCTTCCGCAACTACAGTGGCAATAGTCTGGTCAATACAATCGCTGGCTAGAACTTCGCCTCTTTCATTCTTAATGTATACACAGATAGTGTAATCGCCATCCGGGGCATTCATATTCCTGCTAAAAGCTTCCTGAAGTCTTGTGTTACGATAAGACAAATCTGCCGAGTTGAAATCGTTAAAAGAAAGGGTTTTTGTCCCTGAGATCAAAACCGATCGCAATTTACTCTCAGCCTGAAGTCCGGCAGAGTTTTCTCTAAGCTCAACTGTAATAATAGATGCTTTGTAAGCTACCGGGTTAAGGTTTGTGACTATGCATCTGAACAAGTCCGACTGCATCAATTTGTTAGGCACAAGAGGGAGTAATTTTATGGTAAGCTGGGGAGTTAAATCCACTGGTACCGGAGTTAAGATTGTCTGGTCAATACAATCACTGGCAAATTCTTCGCCTCGTTCATTTTTAATATATACACAGATGGTGTAATCGCCATCCGGCGCATTCATATTCCTGCTAAAAGCTTCCTGAAGTCTTGTGTTACGATAAGATAAATCTGCTGAGTTGAAATCGTTAAAAGAAAGGGTTTTTGTCCCCGAGATCGAAACCGATCGTAATTTACTCTCTGCCTGAAGTCCGGTAGAGTTTTCTTTAAGTTCAACTGAAATTAGTGGTGCAGTGAAGGAAACTGCGCTTGCATTTGTTACTATGATTCTCCAAAGATCAATGCTTTTTAATTGATTAGGAGGGGGTGGAATTAATTTCACAGTAAAATGTGGAGTCACATCCTCCTGAACTACAGAGACTATGGTTTGGTCAATGCAACCATTACCAACCTCTTTCCCTGATTCCTCTTTAACCTGAAGGCAAATTATATAATCTCCGGGGGGTGCATTACCAGTTCGGTTAAATTCTTCACTCCACTTGGGAGATTTGAAATTCACATTCCCGGTTTTAATATCATCGTAGGTGATTCTCTTTACCCCAGGAGGTAAACTAATCAGTCTTGAATTCCCTTCAATAACAATACCATCTTGCGCTGATTCAAGAGTTCCTGACAATGTTATATGAAACGTGGTTTGAGTTGTATTTATAAGTATCCCTTTCCAGAGATCTGCACCTCTCAGTTGATTAGGTGGCGGTTGCTGTAAACTAACCGAGACCTGGGAAAAAGATAATCCTGTTAAGAAGAAGAAAGTTAGAAGAAAGATGAGTCTGCGCATTATGACCTCGTTTGAGTTACCTGAAACAAAAGGGACATTAAAGCATTATGATTGAAATTGTGTTACTTCACTTCTCTGATCATTATCAAATTAGGATATTTGAACTTCTTCAGTTGCGATTTAAGAACATTTAATGTCTTCAGCTATTGTTTCAATCCACGAAAGCTATAGTTAATTAAAATATTCAGTCTGGTAGGTGTTTGGTAAATATTTGGTGTGCTCGGCGTAAACTAAGAGTTGCCCATCAAAATCGCCTATCATTTTACTGGCATCCTGAAAACCCATAAGTAATTATTTTAGTTCCATTTTAGGACTAGGCGTCTGATTTGTGATTAAAATTAGAGATACATGGAGCGGAGTAAATTCAAGCGGATGAGAAAGATTAGATACTTAAATAAAACTTTAAATCCTATCTTTCATGTAGTGAACCAGAATTAATACCACACAACAATTCCTATTATCATTTTGTCATTCCAACAAACAGTTTTTCTGGATGCTTGCGTGATAGTCATGGGATAGTATTCAGGTGTCGTATTTTCCCTTTCAATCAAAGAGCTAATGATACTAGTTTCTTCTGTTTGCAAAAGTTAGCGGGGGAGATAACGCTTGGATTGAAAGTTTGGACTGGCAAGGAAGACTAATGTGGGAGATAGTTAAAATCTTTGTCAAATTATTATGAATAAGGAGTAAAGTCTTTTATTAAAAACAAAAAACCCTCTCGGTTTGAGAGGGTTTTCTTGAGCTGGTGAACGGACTCGAACCGCCGACCGGCTGATTACAAATAATCCGACCTTTTGCGTTTACAGTCCAAAAACCAACTGATTCCTCAAGGTGTACAGTCAAGTGATAAGTAGTATTTATGGTAAGGCTTCCTGATAATTTCAGGAGGTTCACATGTTTATATTTAAGAGAAGAGAAACCTATTATGTTGAATACTATGATGAGTTATTAGAGAAGACTCGTAGAGTATCAACAGGTAAGAAATCAAAAGCAGAAGCCACTAAGTTTGTATCGGAACTACGTCAACAGTTAAAGCAGCGTATCAAGCCGCAAGGAATCCTGCTATCACAATTTAGAGACGAATATGAGGAGCATGCAAAATCTAATCATTCAGCTAAGTATGTGAAGAGTATAAAACTGTCATTCAAGATGTTCGTTGAGTTTATAGATGATCCAAAATTAAACATGATTAGCGTTAGAGATGCTGAGCGATTTATAACCGTATCACATAGAAGAGCAGCAACGGCAGGACATCTTTACTTCCGCACCTTGAAGGCAGCATTCAATAAGGGAGTTACGTGGAAGTATATAGAAACGAATCCATTCAAAAGCGTTAAGCCTCCTAAACTTGTGAAGAGGTATCCAAAAACTATTACAAAAAAGGACTTGGATTCTATAATCGAGCAGGTTGAGAACAAAGTGTTAAAAGAGCTTTACTTGATTGCTTACTATACTGGTATGAGACAGAGTGAGCTGGCGAATCTTAAATGGGATAGTATCGATCTCATGCAGAATGTGATTACAGTTAAGAACACAGATGAGTTCAGGACAAAGAGCAAGAAGGACAGGCAGATACCGATCAGCTCAATAATAATTCCTTCCTTGAAGTTGATGAGGAAGAGGAAAAAGACTGAGTATGTTTTTCCGAACATTCAGGGTTACTCATATCACCCTGATACTATAAGTCATAAATTTAAGGCAGCGGTTAGGGATGCGGAGCTGTCAGATGAAATTCACTTCCATTGCCTGCGCCACAGTTTTGCGAGTAATTTAGTGAGACAAGGAACAAGTCTCTACGTTGTAAAAGAATTGCTGGGGCATGGTGATATTTCTACCACTCAGATATATTCTCACTTAGATAATGACTCCTTGGCGGAAGCTATAAAGAAGTTATATTAGAAAATAGCATTGACATTTTGTATTTTCTAAGAGAAAAATTAATCTTATATAATTCCTATGGGACAAATGAAGAACTACGATTTTAACATTGACGGGATTGTTGAAATGATGGATACCCTTTGGGGGGGCATTGACCAAATTGAAATCACAGTAAGAGCACTGGAACTTGATGAGATTGATAAATATCTTAGTAAAAAACATTCTCATTTTATGGAAAAGTTTCTTAATACGATTTCTATTTCAACGAGATCGAAATTGGATGTCGATCAGATAAATATGGAGTTTAGTTTTTTGTTTTTTCATAAAATACACATGCAAGTTAGTTATATGTTCGGAACACCTTTGAGTACAGAGGGTGAATTTCCTACTTTTGGATTCTATGACAAAATTGATTTGGTAGACAATAATGGAAAAAAACATGCTCTCACTTTTAGAGATATTAATGACACATTCCTTCAAGTGCGTAAAAGAATGATTCCAGAGTTTTTTAATGAAAAGGGTGAATTAAATAAATTCATCTGTTATGTTATTGATATGGCTTATCTTTCTGAGGAACAAATATTAGAAATCTATAAAGGGGACAAGTTAAATTTAGCAGCATCAATTAGCGATTTGATCAAGAAACAAAATGAGGAATTATCAAAGCACAAAACTAATTTACGGAAATATGAACAGTTGATTAGTATAAGCTCATCAGAAAAATCAAGATTTATCGAGAAGCTTGTAAAAACAAAAAAGCATCTACTTTCAATCAACAAAAAAGTAAGTAAGAAAACCATGGCAGAAGCATTAGATATGAATCGAGGTACATTCGGTAATCGCCTTGAGGAGTATGGAATCGAATTTCAAAAGGAGGAGAGAACTTTTCTGATTATTGACCAAGGAATTACTATCTAATTAGGGCACGCGTTTAACTTATAAGCTGTTAAAACTTGTCCAACCAAAAGTGTCAAGAAGTGTCAAAATCACCCTCGTAATTTATGTCAAAAAGTGTCAAACCGTTTTACACCCATTTCTCATCCTAAAACTATGCGATTTCGTCTCAAATTCTAAATAAAAAGTGTCAATAAATGTCGGCACAGTTTATGTCTATATACCAGCATAGTTCTTTAAGTGCTGGATGACGGAAGCTGACATGATCGGTAACCGTAGGTGAGGGAAGACGACCTCACCGAGACCCCTTAAAAGGTGTCCTAAAACAAAAACAAACTATATATAATTAAATCAAGGTGTAAAAGTGAAACAAGAAACAAGAAACAAAGAAAACAGAACAAACAACACTATGCCGTGTCTTCTCAAAATGGGAAGTACTACAGCATTAGCAAAAGAGGTTTATCAAAAAATAAGGAATCTAACAATGAACACATTTTACTACTATCAATTCTCGAAGGGATGTAATGAGTAAGCAAGTTGCTGCCTCTTTTGAGGAGATGAGTATGGAACATATCCATACCATGATTACTTTACTTACTGGAATTAAAAACAACAAGCAAGAATCAGAAACTAATATAGAATCATTTTGCAATGAATATCAGGCATATATTGAAGGAGAGTGCTCAAACAAATACTATCTATCTGTTAAATTGACAACGAACCAGTTGCGTGGCTATTTGGGAGAAGAATATAAACTGAATGACTTTAGTGTCAAATTAGCTGAAGATTATATTAGCTTCCTCAAATCAAATGCACCAAGGGGTTATCGAGTATACTACCGTAACTTAAAGGCGGCATTTAACAAGGCGGTTGACTGGGGATACATTTCAAGCAATCCTTTTCAAAAGATCAAGATTAGAAAGATCCAGGAAGAATATCCTGCTACAATTAATAGACAGGAACTTCATCAGATTATGTTTAACACTACTGGTGATGTACTCAGTGATATTTTCTTTCTCGGTTATCTTACAGGATTGAGATTAAGCGAAATCATTAACCTCAGATGGAAAAACATTGATCTCGAAAACAGGCTTATCACTGTAGGCGATGATTCATTTACGACTAAGAGTAGGTGCCAGAGAATAGTACCTCTTTGTAATGACCTGTTCGAAAAACTACAAAGTATAAATCCATTATCCTGGGGAAAAATAATCTGTCTTGAGAGAGTGGTGTTCTGCAAGTCAAATTCAATGCCTTTCAATGCGGACTATGTTTCACGGCAATTTAAGAAGTCCTGTAGAAAGACAGGGTTGAGTGAGAAGGTGAAATTTCATAGCCTGAGGCATTCATTTGCTAGCAATCTTGTTCGTGAAGGTGTTGACATCTATACTGTTAAGGAACTGCTGGGACATAGTAGTGTGACGGTTACCGAGCGATATGCACATCTTCAAGTTGATACTCTTAAGAAAGCCATGGAGGTATTTAACAATGCTGCATAATCAAAACAAATATAGAGCTGCAGTTGAAAACTGCATATTACTTTCAGAAATAATAACTCTACTGGAGAACAAAGAAAAAATATCGCCTGACCACCTGCAGAAGCTGATTGCTATCGGTGTGCACTTCGATGAATCAGTCAAAAATGAAATAATTAGTCTAGCTATTCAATCAGGGATAGATTATGTAGAATTTAATGAGATTTGGGATGCCGTAAAAGAAGAAGGTCGTGAATCAGATACTATTTGTTCAGGTGTTTGTGGTGAGGATTATTTATGCGACAAAATGAAAATGATTAATCGTTGTTCGCCAGCTGAATTTCCAACATATATTCCAGCAAAATATGAGGAGACTTTTTCTACCCAGCTTTTTACAAGATACTATAAAGATGATTTGACCTATCATTACGGGACCCAATCATTTTATAAGTATACGAATGGCGTATGGAGCAAGGTGTATGATGATATGATTCATATGATACTTGAAAGATTCCTGATGACTTTCTTACCAGAAGATCAACTTAGTAATGGAAGGATAGATACAATAACAAGAAGACTGAAAAAACAAGAGGAGATTTTTTACGAGGGGGAATTTAATTCCGTCAAGTATTTACTGAACCTCAAGAATGGTATGTTGGATCTCAGGACAAAGGAATTCCAGCCTCACAGTAAATCATATAAAACAACCGTTCAATTTCCGATTACATATGATGCGGATGCCAGATGTCCATTCTTTGAAGAAAAACTATGGGAGATATTTGATGGTCGTGAAGAGATAATTGATTATTTCTTGAAGTGGATGATGTACACATTGCTGCCAACATATGAGTACCAAAAGGCACTCCTATTAATTGGTCGAGGTGGAAATGGCAAGTCTAAACTTACTGGTATATGGCGCGAGTTGTTGGGGGAGGATAATATATCAAATCAGGAATTCAGTAACCTCTCTGGTAATGAACATTATTCCGCTTACCAACTCGTTAATAAGTACGCGAATTTCTCAAGCGAGTTATCATCCCTGGAAAAAGATTCCCATGTGTTCAAATCCTTAACAGGGAATGATAAAATATCTGCGAGACAGATTAGAGAAAAACCAATTGAATTCAGAAACATTGCCAGGTTGATAATTTCTGCAAATAGCTATCCGAGATTTAAACACATGGATACAGCAATAATTAGGAGATTCGATATCATAGATTTCACCAAGAGGTTCGATGAGAATCCAGATACAATGTTGGAGATGAAGTTTAAAAAGGAGCTGCCCGGTATTTTCAATCTTGTTGTGTCGAAATACGAGAGTATTATTACTGAGGATGGTGGAATTTACTTTGAAGCTCCTCAAGGTGTGGTGAGAAATGTGTTACAATTCAAAGAGAAATCAGATTCTGTTGCCGAGTTTGTAAAAGAGAAATGCACTCTCTCCCAGAACGAAGACAGTTCTTACGCAGTAACGTTACAGTCACTCTATCAATCCTACTCTAATTGGTCTATAGAAGAATATGGGGGCTCTCCCAAAACCCGATCAGTATTTAAGGATGAGCTTTGGAGCTTATTCGATTGTGAGACTATAAATGTGAAGAGCATTAAGCCGCTCGAGGGGGAGGCTATTAAGAATGTGAACTGGGTTCAAGGTATTAGGCTTAGTAATTATGATAAATCTAAAACTGTATCCATGGAAGAAATGGACAGGCTATTGCATCGCCCGACGGCTCAAGTTGTTAATATACCATATTTAGCTACAGGCATAGGAATCAACTCAGCATCAATTTCACATGCGAATAGTGAGTCTTACGATGAAGAGGCAGCCTAACCGGTTGTCTTTTGACTTGTTGCTAGTATTACATGGCAAAACTGGAGGCGGTTTGGACCGCCCTCCAGTTGTAAATGGAAGTACTACAACCAGTCTTTGTTTCAAAAGCTCAAAACTTATCTCTCAGGTGGTGAGGAGGAGTTGTGGTCATGGTTCTTACTACAAGGAACTCGACTCTTTTATTTAATTGAAAGTACAAAATATTATTCCACCTCCCCACCTTTGCAGATATTGAAATACAGTAATCTATCTCTAAACCAGATTATACAAACGTTGTACACGAGCACCTTTAATAGGCGGCATCAAGCCGCCCTATGGAGTAACCTATCAAGGAGTGGATCACTTCCTTCCTTGGATCACTAACTTATCTAACAGTTAGGAGTCTTATTCTAAGGTCAGTATTTTATCCTCAGGTGGTGTAGTGGAGTAACTTTAGGTAAACTACTCAGATTAAAAAACTTTACATAGTAAGTCTATTACTAGAAGTTTGCTCCACCTCTCCACCTTTGGGGTGTCGAGGTAGGTGAGTGGTCAAAAGACTTATAGGGGGTATGTTTATGAGTATGCGCCCGGCTCTTTTAAGGTGTCGGTGAAGAGTTCCCTCTCCTTGAATAGATAAGTTTGAACACTCCTTCTCCTAAGAGAGGCAACTATAACTTATATCACATGCGAGTCAATTTAATTTCATCTGTTCAGCTTAGCTCCGACTGCTTGACTCTTACCGCACGCCTCAGTGTATACACCTTCGGCTGGCTGAACAGTCAAGCAGAGCAACAGCAAAAGACAATACCAAAGACATGCAGGAACTTCATTAAGCGAACTAACCAACCATTCAGGTCTCAATAGGTCGTTACATTATCAGCCAGCTTACATAACGAACATTATCGAACAAGATATGGGCGGTCCCGACAGATCAATCTCAATTCCAATCGGTTGTCAGCGATAATGTTGCATTATATAAACTCGGCGCCTTGTATAACAGGTAAATCGTTCCGTTGAGTCAGAACGACTATTCGTCAATTCTACCTCAACTAACACGTTAAACATTTCAATAATTTATGTATATTGCAGGAGGGACAATCAACTATGGTGAATTTTAACAACTCAGGTATTATGGCAAAATCTAATAACAACTCCACCCAGGAACCTATCGAAAAACAACTCTGGAAAGCAGCAGATAAACTTCGCAAGAATATTGATGCGGCTGAATATAAGCATATAGTTATGGGGCTCATGTTCCTCAAGTACATCTCTGATTCATTCGAGGAGCATCATGATAAGCTGAAAAGTGGTCAGGGCGATTACGCCGGGGCAGATCCTGAAGACAGGGATGAGTACAAAGCTGAGAACGTGTTCTTTGTTCCCCCATCCGCTAGATGGAGCTACTTACTCTCTCGTGCAAAGCTCCCTGAAATCGGCAAGGATGTTGATGCCGCCATGGACGCTATCGAGCGGGACAACCCCTCTCTTAAGGACGTACTCCACAAAGGATTTGCGAAAGCTAATCTTGATCCTACAAGTCTTGGTGGACTTATTGATCTTATCAGTAACATTGCGCTTGGTGATGTAAAGTCGAGAAGTGCTGATATTCTTGGTCATGTGTTTGAGTATTTCCTCGGTGAGTTCGCGCTTGCAGAAGGAAAGAAAGGTGGTCAGTTCTATACGCCACGCTCGGTGGTTGAACTGTTGGTTGAAATGCTTCAACCATACAAGGGACGTGTATTCGATCCCTGCTGCGGTTCAGGTGGTATGTTCGTACAGTCAGAGAAGTTTGTCGAAGGTCATCAAGGAAGAGTAAACGATATATCTATATACGGACAGGAGAGTAACCAGACTACCTGGCGACTGGCTAAGATGAACCTTGCCATACGTGGTATTGATAGTTCTCAGGTAAAGTGGAATAATGAGGGCTCATTCCTGAATGACGCTCATAAAGATTTGAAAGCCGATTATGTTATAGCCAACCCGCCATTTAATGACAGCGACTGGAGTGGTGATCTTTTAAGAACTGACGGCAGGTGGTCGTTTGGCGCGCCGCCGACCGGTAATGCGAACTATGCATGGATACAACACTTTCTTTATCATCTAGCTCCAAATGGCAAAGCCGGGTTCGTTCTCTCAAAAGGTTCGCTAACATCCAAGACTTCCGGTGAGGGTGATATAAGAAAGGCACTTGTTGAGGCTAACATGATTGATTGCATTGTAAACCTGCCGGCAAAGTTATTTCTCAATACCCAAATACCGGCGAGTCTATGGTTCCTTGCAAGGAATAGAAAACGCAAGGATGATATACTGTTTATTGACGCACGCAATACGGGTTATCTTATAAACCGACGTACTAAAGAGTTTACCCCTGAAGACATACAGCAGATTGCTGATACATACCATAACTGGACCGCTTCGTCAGGCTCAGCGCAAGCTGCTAATGAAGGCTATGAAGATGTTAAAGGCTTCTGCAGCTCAACTCCCCTGGAGAGAGTTAAAGAACTTGATTATGTACTTACGCCCGGACGTTATGTGGGTTTACCTGATGAGGAAGATGACTTCGACTTCAATGAACACTTCACAAAGCTCAAGGCAGAATTTGAGGAACAGCTTAAAGAGGAAACCAGATTGAACACCTTGATTATTGAGAATCTCTCTAAGGTGAGTACTGATGAGTGAGTGGAAAGAATGCACTTTAGGTGATGCTATCCTTTTACAAAGAGGACACGACCTGCCGAAAAGCCAAATGATTGACGGAATTATTCCTGTTGCAGGCTCCAATGGTATTATTGGTTATCACAGTAAGGCTACGACAAAAGCTCCTGGCGTTACTATCGGACGGAGTGGAAATTTAGGCAATGCATATCTTTATATTCAAGATTTTTGGGCTCACAATACAACACTCTATGTGAAGGATTTCAAAGGTAATGATCAGGTTTTCATTTACTACCTTCTTAAAAATATTGACTTCAGTCAATTCAATGTTGGGAGTGCAGTCCCAACACTGAATCGAAACCATATACATCCTATTGAAATCAGTATCCCATCGTACTCTGAACAAAAAGCCATAGCCTCAGTCCTGAGCAGTCTGGATGATAAAATAGACCTTCTCCACCGCCAGAACAAAACACTCGAAGCAATGGCAGAAACACTTTTCAGGCAGTGGTTTGTTGAGGAAGCGGATGAGAGTTGGGAGAGATGTACTTTAGATGATTGTATTGATTTAATAATTGATTACAGAGGTAAAACTCCTAAAAAATTAGGCTCTGATTGGTCGGAATACGGTATTCCAGCTATATCTGCTAAGAACATTAAAGGTGGTCGACTGATTAGACCTGAAACGTTCAATTATGTCGATGGACAGCTCTATAAAAAATGGATGAAAGACGAATTAAGAAGAGGTGATATTCTTCTAACTTCGGAAGCACCTCTTGGAGAACTGTATCTACTTAATTCAGATCGTAAGTATGTACTATCTCAAAGATTATTTGCTCTTCGCGCAACAAGTGAAAATCTTGTTTATTACCTTTACACTTTATTGAGTTCAAATGAAGGACAGCATCTATTGCATAGGCGAGCATCCGGCTCGACAGTTCAAGGTATACGGCAATCTGAATTACGAAAAGTGGAAATATTGTTACCAGATACAAATCTACTACAAAAGTTCGGAGCAATTGCAAAAGATTATTTCGATAAAATTGCTAATAATAGTGAACAAATCCAGACACTTGAAAAACTCCGTGATGTATTATTGCCGCAGTTGATGAGTGGAGAGATGAGGGTGAAGTATGGGTGAAAAAGAATTGCTATTAAAATTAGGTGAGGAAACAATTTACTCAGCTAAAGGGCATTTCAAAGCTTGTGATATAAGAAGAGTTCTTGTGACATTCACTATATGGTCATGCGCTATTCTTAACATCATTAGTCTGATTGGTATTGACTCTACTTTTGATAGGATACTCACTATGTTCACTCTAATAGGGTTAGCAGCATTGTTGATTTGGAACCAAGGGGAGGATAAAAATTATAGGCTCAGACATAAACAAATAGCTGAAAAATATTTGGCATTACATAAAGAAATACGAACTCACTATTTTTTAGATAAATACGACCAAATTGAGGTTGAAACTCTTAGTAAGCGAGTTGTTGAATTAGATCAAAGTGAAAAGCCGGAATTACCAGGCATAGCACTTAAGCTGGCTAGAAAAGCAATTCTAAAAGGCGAGACAGACAATTGGTTTTTAGAAGATAAATAAACATGTCAATAAACATAAATAGCAAACTTGTATCTTTTGCTCAAAACGAATTAGTGCTTGGTTACAGCGATAAAGAAAGAGAAAGAATAAATGTATCAATTGAGCAAATAAAGAAGGTACTTAAAAATAAACTTGGTGAGGAAATAAGAGAAATTTTACTCTTTGGCTCATATACACGTAACACAATTATTCCAAGGAAATATGACCGTAAATCAGATATAGATTTGATGATTATCTTCAATATTAAAGATACAGTCAAAAAGCCGGCTAGATATAGAATGAAACTAAAATTAGCATGTGCACAAGCCTATCAAAAATCATTTTATAGTGTAGACTCACCTGCAGTTAAACTATTACTAAATCATATAAAATTTGACTTAGTCCCGGCGTATACGGAAGATTTTCCTTATACCCCAGGTAAGTATTATTATATACCAGATAAATATGAAGAGTGGCAAAGTACAGAACCAAATGATATCAATCCAAGACTTTCTTCACTTAATCAGGAATATGGTAACAATGTCATAAGAAATGTCTTGAGACTTTGTAAGCATTGGAATGCATCTGCCGGTTACCCCCTTGAATCATATACTATGGAAAAACAAATAATAGAGCAAGCCTACTGGTTCAAAGAAGATACATACAATAGATTTCTGATTACAATAAATAATATTGCAGGAACAATGCCCAAAGTCAAATTAGCATTAAGCCAAATAGAAAGATATAAAGATGATATGTTCAGGAACCCAGATGAACAAAAACAATTTAATTGGCTATGCAGGCTTTTGCCGGGACTTAGGAATAAGTAAAGTTTTGTCATTAATATAAATGACATTTGGAGATTTATGAAACCTTCTGAAGTATTCATTGAAGCGCTATCAATACGTGATAACTTGAAAAAGAATAACGACTGTTATGAAAATCCCATTGATGGCAGTTTATTGCCGGTGCCTCCCTATCGTATCTCAAACAAGGTCAAATTGATTATACTTGGTCAGGACCCAACTGTAAAAATTGTTAAGAGCCGGCAGAATATCGACTACACCTTGAATTTAGATAAGGAAGGTTCTCTGAAGGAATACATTTTTCATATCTGTATTAGTTTAGGCGTATCGTTTGAAAATATATATGCTACTAATATAATTAAGCATTTCTATTCAAAGCCACCAGCAGAAACCCTCAATGTTATGAAAGCTCATTTGCCCAAAAACATTGATTTGGTGATCAAGGAGCTCGCCGAGTACAAACGTATTCCTATAATAACCTTAGGGCAGCCCGTACTACAGTTATTAACAGATACAACAAATGAAGTAAAGAATTATTGGAGCTATAATAAAAAGACTAAGAAAACTGATAAAGTTTTTGATTACTGCAAAGCCAAAGATAATATGCTTAGCAGGGACTTTTTTCCGTTCCCGCATCAACCAAGTTTACGCAAGGAGTTCTATAAAAATACATTAAGCGATTATATAAAGTTTGTTAAATCAAAAATTGGGTACTAAAATGCCAGAATTGTACTGTGTTCGAGCCGAGTTTGGAAAACATACTGAGGACTTCCTTAAAGGTGGATATGTTTCTATTGGTTGGTTGCCAAATACCGATCTATCTAAGATAACTGATCGTTCTCAACTTTATCCTATATATAACAAGGAACACCCAGATGATACGAGCAATGTTGTTATTGGACAGCAAGTTGGTCAGATAGCCCGATTCCTATTTGATATTAAACCAAATGACTATGTTATAACCCCGGCAGCCAATACGGAATTTATCTACTATGGTGTTGTTCTGGGAAGTGGCTACTACTTTGAACAGAATCTTGATGGATGCCCATATCGTCACAGAAAGAAAGTGAAGTGGGTGAAAGAACCGATTCAGAGAAGCCAGTTCTCGGTCCCGTTCCAGAATACAATACGATCCTCACTAACTGTTTATAAGATCAGTCACGTTAAGAACTTCTTTACCACTATTGGTAAACCCGAGTTAGTGCCTGACGCTGTTCAACAACCCGAGTATGATTACTACAAAACTATACTTGGTAGAATTCTTGAGTTAGATGATAAGGAATTCGAGATACTAATTTCACATATACTGACTGCTCTCGGTTTTGAGGGTTCCGAGCATACTGGCAAAGTTGGTGACGGTGGAGTTGATGTAACTGGCGAATTGAATGTTTCGAATATGGCGAAGATAAAACTCTTCATTCAGGCTAAAAGATATAAGCTCGATTCAAGAATAACACCAAATACCGTTAAGGCTCTACGTGCCAACATCCCCTCTGGTGGACAAGGTGCGTTCATAACTACTGCTGATTATCAGAAGAAAGCTAAAGAGATAGCAGTTGAACAGGGATTCCCAAGAATTGGACTTATTAACGGTGAACAACTTGTAGATATCCTTGCTGAGCATTGGAATGATATACCCGAAGAGTTTAGGGAGAAACTAAATTTGAAAGTTGGTTTAGTGGCTAATTAGCGATAAGCATATACTTTAACAATTGGATAAAATATGTTTATAAAATCACTACAAATTAACAACTATAAATGTTTTACTGATAAGTCCATTCCTAATCTAGCTACACCTAATGGAGAGAGAGGCAGTGGTCTAAACATACTTATCGGAGAAAATGGAAATGGTAAGACAACAATATTAGAATCTATTAACTACCTAACATTAAACAGTTATTCTGCCGAAAACAAAATTAACATTAATGACTTCAATGATTTTAGGGAAGAGATAAAAATTGAAGGTGAAATGGATGAGTTTAAGTGTAAGTCATCTATTGACTTTTACAAGGATTGGTACTTTATATCAAAGGGACTTGAATTCACAGCTAAGAGCCGTCAGTCTAAAGAAAGGAATAAACTTCTTTCTAAATCATTCGATCTAAAGACAAGATTTCTTATTCAAGGAAACTATATAGGTGGAAAGACTGCTAAGGAAGTGGATTCTAGGGATAAGTCGTTCAACAATAGTCAAGTTGATGGTGATGGTGTTAATGTATTTTATTTTGACAAAAACAGAAACAGGCAACTAACCACTGGAAATTATAAAACTACCTTTGAGAAGATACTTGATGACCTTAACTGGCGATTTAGAAGGGATTTAACTCCAGAAAGAGAAGAAGAGATTGTGAGGAGTCTTTGCAGCGATTTCTTCAAGCAGATTGAGAGAGTTTCTAATGCTAATGCCGGCATTAAAACGGGGGAAGACTTTGAGGAGTTTTTTGAAAAAAAAGAATACTCAGAACTTAAAATTGATCTTCTAAACATTCTTGCTCCATATTCCAATGCTTTCTTTTCAATTAGAAAAGAAAATGAATTGAATCAGATACAAATAAAGGATCTGGGATCTGGTGTTGAAATAGTCCTTACTCTTCTGCTTCTGCGGAATATTTCGAACGCATCAAAAGGTAAGATTATATACCTAATTGATGAACCCGAATTACATCTTCATCCTAAGGCTCAAGAAAAACTATTAGATCTGCTACTGGAAGAGTCAAAAGATAAACAAATTTTTATCTCGACCCATTCTCCCTATATGTTTAGGGGTTCAATTGGTGAGGGTGCCAATCTTCTATTATGCCAAAAGGACGAGAATGATGAAATAACTATCGTAAATGCAAGAGGTCAGGGATGGGGATTATTTGGTGATTATAGCCCAACATGGGGTGAAATTAATTGGTTCGCTTACAATCTTCCTACAATTGAGTTTCATAACGAACTTTATGGTTATTTACAATCAAAGGCTATTGAGGAAAATGAAGTAAATGAGCGAGAAGTTCGATTCGATATGTGGTTGATATCCAATAATCTTGTTAATATGAAAGAATGGATTAAGGAAGTTAACGGAGAAGTTAAACCACCAGTTAATCGCACCTTACAAACATTTATAAGAAATTCAATTCATCATCCTGAAAACTCACATAATGAAAAATACAAGTCTGATGAATTAAAAAACTCTATTGAAGAAATGATTACTTTGTTGAGAACACTATGAACAAGATCAGTGAAAATGACATCGAACTCTTAGCCATTGAGCAGCTAGAGAAGCTTGGCTATCAGTATATCTATGCCCCTGTTATTGCACCAGATTCTGAGAATCCCGAAAGAGGTTCGTTTGAGGAAGTTCTTCTCGTAGCGAGGTTAAGAGAAGCGGTCAACAGGATCAATCCAAGTATTCCAGTAGATGCCAGAGAAGATGCCCTTAAGCAGATTCAGCGTCTTAACTCACCTGAGCTTATCGCAAACAATGAAGCGTTCCACAGAATGCTTACTGAAGGTATAAAAGTCACCTATCAGAATAATGGTGATACTCGTGGCGACTATGTCTGGCTTATAGATTTTGATAAGCCGGAGAACAACGAGTTCCTTGTGGTTAATCAGCTCACGGTAATTGAGAACAATGTAAACAAACGCCCGGATATTATTCTATTCATCAACGGCATTCCACTCGTAGTTATGGAGCTTAAAAATCCTGCTGTAGATAATGCCACTATCAATTCAGCGTTCAGACAGCTTCAGACCTATAAAGATTCTATCCCAAGTCTCTTTACATACAACGGTTTCCTTGTTATCTCAGACGGACTGGAAGCTAAAGCCGGTTCACTCTCTGCCGGCTTCACCAGATTCATGGCATGGAAGAGCTCTGACGGCAAAACTGAGGCTTCTCATCTTGAGGGGCAGCTAGGTATACTAATAAATGGTATGTTAAATAAGTCAACGCTGCTTGATCTTATACGTCATTTTATTGTGTTCGAAAAGTCTAGTCGGGAAGACCCCAAATCTAAAATCATCACTATTGAGACGGTTAAAAAACTTGCTGCATATCATCAGTATTACGCTGTAAATAAAGCTGTCCTCACTACTATTAAAGCCTCATCTCATGATGGTGACAGAAAGGGTGGTGTTGTATGGCATACTCAAGGATCGGGTAAATCGCTCTCCATGGTATTCTATACAGGTAAAACAGTACTTGCACTTCACAACCCGACTATTCTTGTTATCACTGACAGAAACGATTTGGATGATCAGTTGTTTGAAACATTTAAGAATTCAAGACAACTATTAAGACAAGACCCTGTCCAAGCGGAGAATCGTCAACACCTCAAGGAGTTACTTAAAGTAGCTTCTGGTGGAGTAGTGTTTGCAACAATCCAAAAGTTCCAGCCTGATGAGGGTAACGTTTATGAGGAGCTGTCTGATAGAAAGAATATAGTTGTAATTGCTGATGAAGCGCACCGCACACAGTACGGATTTAAGGCAAAGACTATTGATGACAAGGATGAAAGTGGTAACGTAATTGGTAAGAAAGTAGTTTATGGTTTCGCAAAATACATGCGAGATGCACTTCCAAACGCAACGTACTTAGGATTTACAGGAACACCTATCGAGAGTTCTGATGTAAATACCCCTGCCGTCTTTGGTAACTACGTTGATATTTATGATATAGCCCAGGCGGTTGATGATGGCGCCACGGTTAGAATATTCTACGAGAGCAGATTAGCAAAAATAAGTCTTAGCGATGAAGGGAAGAAACTTGTTGAGGAATTGGATGATGATTTAGTTAATGGTGATTTATCCGATACCCAAAAAGCTAAAGCAAAGTGGACTCAGCTTGAAGCACTGATCGGAAGTGAGAACCGTATAAAACAAGTCGCCTCTGATATGATTACCCACTACGAAACTCGTCTGATAGCCAATGAAGGTAAAGCGATGATCGTGGCAATGTCGAGAAGAATAGCTGCCGAGTTATATAAAGAGATTACTAAGTTACGACCCGAATGGCATAACTCAGATTTGTCGAAAGGCGCAATCAAGGTTGTTATGACGGCTGCTTCATCTGATGGGAAGGAGATAGCCAGACACCATACTACCAAGGCTCAGCGCAAGGCTCTTGCCGATAGAATGAGAGATCCGCATGATGAACTTAGAATAGTAATTGTTCGTGATATGTGGTTAACCGGATTTGACGTTCCTTGCCTAAATACACTCTACATTGATAAGCCTATGAAGGGACATAACCTGATGCAGGCTATTGCAAGGGTTAACCGTGTGTATAAAGATAAACCAGCCGGACTTATAGTAGACTATCTTGGGATCGCTTCCGATCTTAAGAAGGCACTCTCGTTCTATTCTGATAGCGGAGGTAAAGGTGATCCGGCAGTAGCTCAGGAGAAGGCTGTACAGGTGATGCTCGAAAAGCTGGAAGTTGTATCACAGATGTTTCTTGAGAAACCAGTGGCTGACTACTCATCCGAGTTTCAGAAATTAATGAAAGATCAGTCAGTTCCGTACCTTGGCAAGGATAGGGGTCTATTGTATGAAGAGTATTTTACAGCTGATACATCTACTAAACTTAAAATTATACTCGCCGCCGAGGAGCATGTATTAAGTCTGGATAACGGTAAGAAACGATTCATTGATGAAGTGGCTGCGCTCTCCAGTGCATTTGCAATTGCAATACCACATGAGCAGGCTATGGATGTTAAGGAGGAAGTTTCCTTCTTCCAGGCGGTTAAGTCAAGACTCGTTAAGTTTGATACTACAGGTACCGGTAATACAGATGAGGATATTGAAACTGCTATTCGTCAGGTGATAGATAAAGCTCTCGTGTCGGATCAGGTGATTGATGTATTTGGTGCCGCCGGAATTAAGAAACCGGACATTTCCATATTATCTGAGGAGTTCCTGCTTGAGGTTAAGAACATGGAGCATAAAAACATTGCTCTGGAAGTACTCAAGAAGTTACTTAATGACGAGATCAAATCCCGTACAAAAATCAACCTTGTGCAGAGTAAGTCACTCATGGAGATGCTGGAAGCTGCCCTCCTTAAATATCATAATAAGGTATTGACCGCTGCAGAAGTTATAGAGGAGCTAATCAACCTCAGCAAGGAAATCCATAAGATGGATAAAGAGCCGGCAGAAATGGGGCTCACCACTTTTGAGTATGCATTCTATACAGCCATTGCAAATAACGACAGCGCCAAAGAAGTAATGGAGAAGGATAAACTTCGTGAACTGGCAGTGGTACTATTCGAACGTGTACGCCAGAACGCATCCATCGACTGGACTATAAAGGAAAGTGTTAAAGCAAAACTAAAGGTGATAGTCAAACGCACCTTGAGGCAGTTTGGTTATCCACCCGACATGCAGAAGCTAGCGACCGAAACAGTGTTGAAGCAGGCTGAGTTAATAGCTGAGGAGTTGACGAGATAAAAGAAACGAATTATTCAAACTTCGGAGTATCTATCTGTAAAAGGTTCATAAATCAACAGGAAGAATGAAACCCAGTAATTTGGCTAGGTTTCAATTATCCGTAAAATATTAATGAGTGATAATGTTTTTGTTAGTTTGCTGCTTTTGGACCTCTTTCGATAATCAATAGTATGTTGGAGGAGAAATTATCCAAAACTTTTTGATTGATGTCAAATACATCGCATTCTACCTTTTTATTCATTCTATTCTCTAAATTCCAATTAGGAGTAGGAGCAGACTTTAGAATATTACAGACCGTATTACAACTATTTTGGCATTCAAGAGCGAGATTTGAAAAGTAGTAATATACATCGCTATGTTTGTTTTCGAACTTTGAAATGCCATTCATTATATAGCTTGAGGCTAGGCTCCAAGTTCGTTCAAGTGATCCAGAATATATCATCCCAAATCTTAATTCATCTAGAGATATCTGACTATTTCTTGTATGATTATTTTCTAACCACCTGTAGGTTTCCAGCAATAGAAAATTCTTACGCCCAGCAGCATGGTCTTCTAAGTAATCATCAAGATCATCAAGAAGCTGAATGCCAGCGCAAATATTATCCAAACTTACTTTTTCAACTGGTGATAAATCGCGGTTATTTGACAACCGCAATATGCATGATGCGCAAAATTTAACCACAGACGCCTTCCGTCCTTGTTCAATGATGTTATCAGGTTTGAATTCTGTGTGTTCGTTTTTCGATAAATTCAATTCATGTAACATTGCATAAATCCATTCTTCAAAGTGGATATCAAAAGATTCCCATGATCTACTGGTTTGCCCAATTATACGCTTAAACTCAATCCTTGACTTATTTAATAACATTTGGGATAGTAATATTTTATTTGTTAAGTCCTCATTATTCTTATCTATTATATCGTCTAATAATAAACAGTATTCATAAAGTAGTAACCATGGATATGAGATATCCATAATTGTAGAAATGTTTATATCATATAGACCACCAATCAGGAATGCAGCATACTCGCCAAGCATTGGCTTCCCTTCAGTGGATTTGAGTCTTGTGTTATAATGTTCGGTCAGAGTTTCATTAAGTGGGGAAGGTAACTTTTCGGCATAATCATAAAGTCTTCTCCGAAGTTGTTTGATACGATCTTCAAAAACTGATAACCGATCCAAATCTGATCCTTGTAAAAGATCGTTTTTTTTGATCGCTTGATAATTCATATTGTTTCCCTTTATACTATTTTTTTAGAATTTCTTTCCATCCTTTAACAATACTTACATCTTCGTTTGCCGCATGTTTTCCAAATAATGAGACAACAATAAAAGTGAAGAGGCTAACAAGAAATCCTGGCACAAATGCAGTTGTCGAATCGATAAACAAAAATATTATCATGGTAATACCACCACTTATTATTGATACAACAGAAGCATCGTTCGTGGCTCTTGACCAGAAAAAGCCACCAATCACCGCAGGTAAAAGAATAAGTAACATGAATAAGGCATTTACACTAAGTGCAACAATGTCTGGGAATAGAAAAGCTATGAACATTCCAGCTAATCCGCAAATCAAAGTTGAAACTCGCCCAGCATAAAGTAGCTGCTTGTCATCAGAGTTTGGTGAAAATACGCCTCTATAGAAATCCTTTGTTAAGGTTGCAGAAGCAACCATAATTGTCGAATTAACCGTTGAAATAAATACTGCCATAAATCCCGCTAATCCAATCCCCAATATACCAGTTGGTAAGTACTTTGTCATTAGGAAAAACAAAGTTTGGTCTCTATCGGCTAAATCAGGATTTACAATTTGAGTTGCCATTCCAAATATCGTTGATACTAAATAAAATGATATGATTATAAAAACAGAAATATAAAGAGCCTTTTGGGCAATCTTGCCAGAAGCTGCCGCATAAATTCTTTGCCATACTTCCATTGTCACGAATACTGTCCCGCTACCAAAGATTAGTCCGGCTACGAAAAAAGAAACACCACCATATGCGAATGGATCAAAATAAGTTTCAGGTAATTGTTGAAGGGCAGACAGTCCACCAATATCACTCAGTGTTAAAGGCAATAGAATGATGAACAACACTATAAACATTATAATAAAATGAACAACATCCGTATAAAAATCACTCTTAATGCCAGCAAAAGCAGTGTAAATCACTGTCGACAGGGCAGCAAACCATACCAATATTTCAAACTCGACTCCAGTCCAAACTTCTAGCAATGTTGTTAAACCTACAAACTGAGCGGCTGTCAATAATAAGTATACAAGAAGTACAAGGAGTGAAGCAATTGAGCGGCTCGATTTCGAATACCTTTCGGAGAAGAAATCCCCTAATGTATGAGCTTTATATTTATCGCCAAACCATTTTAGTTTTGGCGCAAACCACGCAGCAATTACCACTCCTAAAATTCCTCCCGAACCAGCAGTTAATCCTAATGAAATCCCAGTATCAAAACCTGATGCTGCAGTTGCAACAGTGGTTCCTATTCCAACCCATGTTGAAATAACTGAAAACATTATTAAGAGTAGAGGGGCTCTTCTAGAAAGGACAAGAAAATCATCGGCTGTCTCTTTTACTCCAATGTAAATTGCCCAACCAAATAATGCTATTAGATAAAAACCAACTATTAGGATATCTAATGTATTCATATTTTCTCCGTGTCTCCCTTTGAATCAAGTTCAAATTTTGCTGCTTCAATAAAATCAATCATTGATTCGGAATTTACAACTGTCAACAAATTATTTTTGTGGACATTGGAATTCATTTCTTTAGGTATAGCTACTCTCATAAAAATTCCAACAATAGCCTGTTGTATAAGTAAAATAACTATTAACCAGTCGTTTCTAAAAGTTGAGTAAAACAATATTGTTATTAAAAATGTAAGCATACCAGTTATAATGAAAAATCCTTTCAAAATTAATCCGCATTCCTTATGAAAATTAATTAGAGGAGGTTCGTTCTTTTCATCTGTTTGAATTTTATTCTCTTCCGGTTCCTGATCGAATGATACCTTGTCATATAGAATTAAATTAATTATAAAATACAATACAAACGGAATCGCCACAAAAAATGCAAACATATAATAAGATGAGTTTAAGAATGGATGATCACTTCGAAATCCCCAAAAAGAAAAAGCAGTTAAATCTACTTCAAAGAGCAGTACAATTCCAAGGGCTAAGTTTAACCAAGTGAAGTGACTGACTACTAACTGTCCAAACACTCTTACACTGCTAACAATGCCAATATTATATCCATATTTTACTAAATCTTTTAGAGCTTCTGAAGGTTTTCCAGAAGAAGAAGTAGTCTTTTTATGTGCCTTGCTAAGTATAACATCAATTGCAGTTGTGTATCTCCTTGCTCCCCCAACATCGTACGCAGAACCGGTGAAGACCGCTACAAATAGAGCAGTACCTCGTACACCTTCCATGATTTTGAAAATTAGCAGATTCCATATGAAGCAGGTTATTAAAAATACTGAGAATGATTTTGTGCTAGTTACAAATTCTGTGGTTGGTTCCAAAAAGCGACAGGCAGTTGTCACCAGGGAGAAAATTATTAAAATTTCCAATCCAGCTTTACACAACTTAACAAATATTTCATTCCTGTTTTCCTGATCCTCAGAGGGTAGAGAGACTGAGATAGTAACTCTACTCATCCAGTCAATAAATATGAAAACTATTATCACAAGTGGAATCCAAATATCTGGGGTTACTATCTTTGCGCTAGTTGCTAGGATAACATTGACCGCGGAGGCGTAAAGAAAAGTTGAGACAACATCATTTGCATTAAACTTCTTGAAGAATTCAAGGGAATTGTTTTTTGAATTCATAAAAATCTCATACTATAATTAAAAGTTAAAAAACTATTAAAGTCAGATTATGAAACAAAAGCACCAAAAACGATGATTCTAAACGCTTACCATGCAAACGGCAATATAATAAAATTAAAATAATAATATCAATGACTTTTATTTTGTGATGAACTATTTAATATATCTCTTTGATATCAAATAATAACTAGAATCATTCTAGTAACCATTATCTGTTTCAAAAACAATCGGGAAGAGGTTACTGTCATAAGAATAGCAACAAGTGTGTTATTTTATCTTTTCAAACGGCTCTTAATCGGCATATGATGTCCGAATTTATATTGACCACCCTGCCTTTTTTCCTTAAAATTTTACAGAGTTCATAAAGAATGAATCCGCTGGATATGTCACCAGGTATACCTAAGTAGTTACATGGTACCTTTTCGTTTCTCGATGCGAGGTACCCCCCTTTTATATATAATAATAGGACGTTTTGTCCGAGACAATATCATTAATCAACCCAGTGTATAACCTTTCACAACAAATCAACAAGGAGAAATCTTATGCTAATACTCATCGTATCAATCATCATTATCTTAATCGTTATCCTTAGAATCAAGTACAGAATTGCAAAGCGTTATAAGCGCAAGCGATTACCTGCAATTCCGGCGCAACTCCCTAAGACCACCACGAGTGGTTCCACATGAAGTGAATTTAGAGAGCTAATCTTTCAGATCATAAAACACATGCCGTACTGGTTTGGCTAACCTTAATTAATAATCTAACACCTAACATAAACCGTCTCTGACCTCTTCCTGGGGTCCAGACGGTTTTATCATTTTAACTAATCACGGAGGTTTCAAATGAAAAGATGTATCAAAACTATATCCTGGAAATTCAAGGATACCAGTGAACAATATCCACAGTTAAAGGACAAACGAATCAAGATAACTAGCCCGGCAGTTTTGCATGAGGCATTCAGTTTCCTCTTTGATGGAGAGGTACGCGAACGGTTTGTAGTCTTTTGGTTAAGCAGTAGTAATATGGTTATGGGCTTTGAAGTGATCAGTGAAGGTTTGCTTAATAGCAGTTTAGTTCATCCCAGGGAAATTTTCAGAGGTGCGATAGTTGCGACTTGTGCCAATATAATTTTGGCTCATAATCATCCAAGTGGTAATCTTGATCCTTCTAACGAGGATCTAGCTATTACAAGGAAGTTAGTCGAGGCAGGTAAGATTATCGACATCTCCATTTTCGACCACCTGATTTTTGGGGATGGTGGATTTACATCATTCGTAGAACGGAATCTAATATAGGGGGTGGTCATGAAACAGTTTAATTTGTTTCAGCAAAGACAAGATGCAGAATATCCGGCGCAGTTCCCTTATGTTGTTGAGGAGACATCCTTCCTTGATTCGTTTGACGCTGCCGCTGACCTCGTGGTATGTCCATATTGTTATGGGACCACTTACCATGTTCATGGAGAAACCTCTCAATGCAGCCATTGCAGAAGTGAGATAATAGATACTTGATTACAATAGCTCTCATTTCTCAATTACAACCTGGAGTGGATGTTGCTTTTGAAAGGGAGTTGGTATGGAACTCCATGTATAACAATGAGTTAAAGTTGTTATAGCCGCATCAAGGGATCTCATCCCAATTTTAGTTACAACTCAATTCAAAAACTGTTACATTTGCATTAGCACAGTAGCAGTTAATCAATTACTAACCAGGAAGTTCTTACCATATTGCTTGTACAGGCTGTACAGTGAAGTGTTCAGTAGTTTTTGGGTGGATACAAAAAAAGCCATCTGGGATCAGATGACTTTCTTCGTTTTTCGTTTCTTTTTGAGCTGGTGAACGGACTCGAACCGCCGACCGGCTGATTACAAATCAGCTGCTCTACCAACTGAGCTACACCAGCATTTAAGAGAATCCAAATGTAATACATTTTAGTATAGTGCGCAATATCTGGGAGTGTTTTTTTTCAAATATGTTATTATTTTTTTTAATTCCTGTTCAAACAAATACAATTTTCTGGATATAGATTCTATAATATATTATTATGGCGCATGCTTTCTAAAAATGAATTAAAATATTATGCATCGCTAAAGCAGAAGAAACAGAGGCTTAGTAAAAAATTATTCCTTGTTGAAGGGTTAAAGCAAACTGAGGAGGCACTTCGAAGTAATTGGCGATGTGAACTTATTCTCTATACCATTGAATTCAGGAAAAGTAATGGTGGTTTCTTTGAGGATGTAAATCCGTCAATGAGACTCGAACATCTTTCCGTTAGTGATTTAGAGCGAATCTCAGATGCCCAAACACCACAGGGAATAATTTCTGTGTTTCATCAAAAATCTAATGAGCCGCCGGATGACAGCAAAGTCCGGATTGTTGCCCTGGAAAACATCTCAGATCCGGGAAATTTAGGAACAATAATTCGTACTTGTGATTGGTTCGGGTTTGAGCAAATTGTTTTGGATGGACATTGTGCCGACATTTATAATCCTAAGGTTGTAAGATCAACTATGGGGTCTTTGTTCAATGTAAATGTATTCCATCCAGCTAATTTCTATGATTTCATTGCTCTGCAAAAATCCGCTGGGTTTCATATTCAAATAGCTGATCTGGAAGGAATCTCTTACAAGAAAACTATTCCCAAAGAGAAGGTGGTAGTAGTTTTTTGTAGCGAGAGTCATGGCCCATCTGAGGAGCTGGTTGAATTGGCTGATGAAAAGATTACGATTAATCGGCATGGGAAGGCTGAATCACTAAATGTAGCCAGCGCTGCGGCTATCATACTCTCCGAAATGGCTCATATGGGTAAAACTAATTAAAGAACTCCCACGATACACCAAACCGAATAGTCCGACCCGGCATAGGATGATAAGGGGTTATGAAATATTGACTGCCGAGTATATTCTCGAATGTAAAGTAAAGTGTTGCTAGTTTCTGTATTGTGCCAGCCGCAAAAAAGTCCAGTCTAAAATCCGTAGAGAATAATTCATCATTGATTGGCAAAACAGATCCTGAATCATCATACATGTATTTGTAAGAGAGAGATGATTGATAATCATAATTTGAGGCGTATCTGTCACCATATAAGTAGTAGTTAATTCCCGTTTTTAGATTAAGCGCCTCATCAAACAGAATGTTCTTGTAATAGATGCCCCCGGAGAGGGTAAACTTGGGTGTATCAAGGTAGTAACTCTCATTAGATAAATAGTAAGAGGCATTGGTAGTAAGAATCATATCCCAGAAAGAGAGGCTGGCTGACAAATTAATTGAGGTTTTATTTACATCCTTTACCATGAAGCCGCCAATTTCATCCGTGATGGAGGTGTCGATTACTGCTTTCCCAATGGCGAAAGGTTTTTTGTCTTCTTTAATGCTCGTAAGTCCAAAGCTCAGATTTAACGATTCAGTGCTGTATTGCAATCCACCTTCAATAATATAAAGTTTTGAAGAACGACTTTCAGATTGGATCAGCTCTTTAACAAGCAATGAGTATGGTTTTGCAAAACCTGAAACTCCACCATATAGTTTGATCGATTCTGTGAAAGCGAGGGTGATATCACTGCCGAACCCGACAAAACTTTCCTCGTCGAATACCAGATATTTCGCAAATACATTTGGTCGTACAGAATTGTCAAATAATTTAAGAGAGGCAACGCCCGCAAGAGAAAGTGAGGAAAAAGACCTCACACCCATCAATAGAGGCGAATCCAAGGTTGTATTTTCATAACCAGCCAGTAAATCAAGTTCAGCATATTTTGTATTAAGTGACTGACTGTACTTTAGTCCATAAGTAGAATATCTGTTATCGTTGAAAATTACAGCAAGATTTGTGTTTCTGTCAGTTTCATTTTGTCTGAACTCTTTAAGCCCCGATTGATAATAAAAGCTTAAGGTCGAAGGAAGGTTGTCCAGAAAATTCCCCAATACCTGCATGCTTAGATTGTTAATAGTACTTTTCAAATAACGTGTTTCATACCTGACGGGTGCGTTCAGTTTCTCAAACATTATTGAATCTATTGCTGTCCCCGAGTATTGTGAAGCGATAGAAGCGTAATCAACACCACCATTAAGCGGCGTACGAACAGAATTGTGTGAATAGTTCAGGAGAATATTCATGCTGTTTGAAAGCAGGTATCTCAACTTGGTTGCAACTGTCCAATTACCGTATTCACTGTTTATGTAACTGTCAGCTTTGCTCATGTTCGAGACCTCAACTGTAGCGTTCAATCTGCTCATTAAGTAGGCGCTAAAAATTGCATCAATAAAACCCTCTTCGTCCGGAGCCTGCAAATACCTTATCCTGGAATATGGAACAAGGTTTATTGAATCTCTGGTAGTAAAATTAACGGAGACAGGATTGTTATAATTGTTTAATAAAAAGCCTCTTGCAAGAGGGAGCAATTCCAATTTGCTAATTGACTCAGAAGGGAACAAATGAAGATCTAATGAATTATTAAAACGATCGTTTATATTAATATCATCAGCAAGATATGAAATATTATCAAAACCAAATCCATAGAGCAGCATTTCATTTCTGGCGCCAGCCGCCCCCAGATCTTTCAAAACCCCGAAGGGCAATAGGGTGAATATGTTGCCTGTATATTTATAATCGTGCTCAAGGATATCAATTTGTTGAAGGGTTGGGGCGTTAGTACCTTTTGAGAAGAGAGACTCCTTGAAAATAGGCTTTAATGCAACCCCTTTTGGCTCCTTTACTTGAGAAGAGTCAATAACGATAGTGCTATCCTGAATAACCACTGTATTAGTGGACTTTATTGAATCCGGCAAAAAAACAGGACTAATTGGAACCCTGGCAAGAACTGTTGTTGTTATAAAGCAGACTAGAAACAAAGAGTATAGTTTGTTCATAAATGAAATTCTATTAGTCATATTGTTTTAATAAGACAAACATAATAAATACTAAACGAAAGAGCGAGTGTCAATTTTAATCAATAATAACAGCAGTTTGTTGTTGTGTGATTGAAAACAATATATTATTATTGTCAATAAATTAATTTGTTTAAAAGTGTAAATTATTTACATTTGAGAAACTCTTTCAATTAACTAATTATAGGAGCAATTTAATGGCACCAGCAAAACCAATGACAAAAGCCGCAATAGTTGATCACATGGCAAAAGAAACAGGTATGACTAAAAAAGACGTAACTGGTTTTCTAGATACTTTTAACGCTTTAGCATACAAAGAAGCTAAAAAAGGGTTTACATATCCTGGTCTTGGCAAATTAGTTGTAGTTGCTAGAAAGAAGAGAAAAGGCAGAAATCCGGCCACAGGTGAATCAATTGTGATTCCTGCAAAGAAAGTTTTAAAATTCAGAATTGCAAAAGCCTGTAAAGACGCTGTTACTCCTCCTAAAGCGTAGGCTTGTTTTTATATATGGCCCCGGATTATTTCGGGGCTTTTTTATTTTCCGCATATTTGGATTGTTTGTTTTTAATCCCTTCCATCAAATTGTTATAAAGCTCACTTTTTATGTTACCCAGAATTATGGTGATAATTTTATTAAAGTCACTTATGTGCTGGAACATTCCAATCTTTACATTTAACTTATCATCATAAACATATATTGGCTGGGTTGGGCGATTACTGAATATTCCACCCTCAACTCTGGTGATATCAATCAGCTTTATTTCAATCTTCTCTTTTTTAAAGAAAAAATCAGAGCAGATCATCTTCTCATTGTCTATCTCTATTTGGAAAGGAAAATGTCTGTAAACCTTTATAAAAAATCTGTTAAGTAAAAAGATGATGAGCAGATTTAAGGCAAGAGGGAAAACGTTTACCCAATCAATCCACAAGGCGCTAAAGGAAACCAAAGCGTGAAATCCAAGCAGAATGTTGGCGACAAAATTTGAGTACCTGTAAATGAATCGGGACATAAATGAATACTTAAAAGTCGTCATATCTTTCTCTGGAGTTTTTTAGCAAATTGTTAAGGTATAATGTAAGTTTAATTGTAAAAAAATAAAAATCATTATGTGTGGGAATCTTATGAAAGGTAGTAAAATTATTCTTTTCTTGTTTGTTTTTACCAGTTTGATGGCTCAAAAAACACAACTAAATAACTTCGCTGAACTTATGGACGCTTTAAACACTGGCGAAAATGTAAGGACAGTTATTTATTATGGACAATGCAAACTGTTTTCCGATGGCGAGCAGCAGGAGGAATCCGTTGATGCGACAGGAGGAATGGCAATTGGAACATACGAGTACTTCTCAAAAATGCTGTTCGGCAATCCCAATGCTTTTGTTGTTGCTTCAGAAACGCAATTGATTAATCACCCTCATTATGGGTATGTGTTGAATTATGGAAAGATCAAGATTTATGATGATAGCAGGGTTGAGATAAATGTAAAATATCTTACTCCGGGTACATACGAAGAGCAAATGGACGAGACATTTAAGTCTGTTATTAGTGATGGTGAAAACCAGGGGGCGGTTTACTTTTATAAATAACATCTTCAGCTATTTTTTAGATTGTGGACAACTTCTTGTCTCTTCTTGGTTGTTCTATTTCATTTAATAGCAGAGCGAAAAGAATTTGCTCTGCCAATTTTCTAGTAATACAATAAGATTCGCTTCTTAATAATGGGACATTCCTGTACTTTGAGATGAATCATTTATTCAATTTTTAGAACCATTTATTTTTTGATGGTGTTAAGATACAACTCCCAGGGTTGCGTGAATAATAAATTTTATATTTTCAATCCCTAATATTGCCAATATACATTTGTATTGATCTTTGACTAATAATTAAGAAGTAGTTACACATTCAATAATAAGACATAATATCCAAATATTTATTCATAATAAAAATGTGGGTGCAAATGGATCAAAATTTCAATCTGGAAATTAAACTGCCGAGAATTCCTGACATAGAGCTTGTGGCTCTCGAAGGACTTCATCGCATGGGTGGACATTTAGGAATTTCCGAAGAAAAAATTGGCGAGGCCAAAATGATTGTCACCGAAGCGATCATTAACGGACTCGAACATTCTGGCGACGACAATCCATACGTCAATGTTGAATTCGCCATGACGAAAGAAAAGTTAACCATTCTTGTTACGGATTACGGCAAGGGGTTTGAGCCCGAAAAGGTAGAGGAGCCCGTAATTCAGGAGAAACTTTCAAGTGATAGTAAACGAGGTTGGGGACTTAAACTGATGAAGTCAATGTCTGATAATTTCATCATTGAAACCAGCTCTAGTGGTACAAAAATTACAATTGTTAAAAATTTAGTTTAAGGGGTAATAAAAATGATAGCAGATTTTAAGCTAAACTCAAAAGCTGATGGAGATTGCCTGGTCATAGATACGTTTGGGTATATTAATAATGTCGGCGGCAAAAAGATAGTTGATGAATTTAATAGTTACAGGGAGAATGGGGTTAATAACCTTATACTCAATTTGAAGGAATCAAAAATTGTGAATTCAATTGGAATCTCATTCCTTATTGAGATAATTGAAAAGCTAAATGAATCAAAGGGAAAATTAATTTTTAGCAATCTCGATCCTACAGTAGAAAAGACATTTACGATAATGGGATTATTCACCTATGCCGGTTTGGCAGTGGATGTTGAGGAAGCCTTGAAACAGCTTTAGCAAATTTTATGTTTCGTGTGGGGGCACAATAATAAACTAAGTTGAATTGATGAATAATAATATTAAAGACAATATCCTGTCACGTCTTTCGCTACATGTGAAGGCTTTTCAGGAAGGATTTGAAATTTTATCTCGGGCAAATAGCTTAGAAAAGCTAGGAGAGAATTTTAAACATATTCTTAGTGGATCTTTATTAATAGTAGATATAAATCTATTTCATAAAAAATCCCAGAACTCCGAATGGCAAAAAGTAAGTCTCCATAGGGATATAGCCTACGATTTCATTCCCTTGCTTAATCGTTTTGATAGCTTTTCTGTAGAATTTCTGAAAGACCAACATTACAAAATTGCAGCATATATTCCTTTGGTAGATGGCTCTTTCTGTGGTTTGTTGTTGGGTTCCAAATACGATCAGACAGAGTTTGAAGAATCTGACAAAATAGCTTTACAGATGTTTTTGCAATTGTTTGATAATGCGTATCAAAGTCTAATAAATTTACAAAAAGAAAAACAACTGCATTTCTCTCTTAACCATAGCGTACTCCAGCTTAATAGTTTAATCCACACAGGGATTGAGATATCTAAACTCAAAAATAGTGCTGAACTTTTTCAACTGGCACTTGAAAGAGCGGTTTCTCTCACCAACGCTTCAAAAGGTGTTATCAGGGTAACTGAGAATGATTTAGTTGTTAATTCAATCTCTCTGCCTGCCAACATCAACATGGAAGAAAGTCTGAGTTCTAACATTAAAATTCAATCAAAGATAGCATTCGGTAAATCTTGTTACGAATTCACTTTGTTGGATAAAGAAAGTCGTGAGGGGTTTATACAGTTTGAATCAACTGATGAAATTCTATTAGATGCAATAGCAAAGCAAGTTCTTTCAGCCATTGAAAATGAACAACATCACAAAGAAGCGCTGGAAAACGAAATATTAAAAAGAGAATTATCAGTCGCATCATCAATACAAAAAAAGATCATTCCTGAAAAATTACCCGTAATCCAGGGCTATGATATAGCTGGTATTAATATTCCTTCATTGGAAGTTGGGGGTGACTACTATGATTGTCAAGTTCTTGATGATGGAAGGTACGCGCTTATTATAGCTGATGTGGCAGGTAAAGGTGTTCCAGCGGCACTTCTTGTAAGCACCTTGGATGCGTCTCTTCGGTCGTACCTTGATATGAAAATTCCTTTATCTGAACTTGCAATAAAAATAAATAAACTTATTTTTTCTTCCTCCCCACCCGATAAATTTATCACTTTTTTTATTTCTATTATAGATCCGGCTACCGGCGAAATGGATATTATAAATGCCGGACACAACCCAAGTCTTATATTAAAGAACGATGGTAGTATAAAAGAAATTGAAGCAGGAGGAGTCGCATTTGGTATGTTCGATATGGGCTTACCTTTCCAGGGCGAAAAAATTATTCTTAAACCCGGAGAACGACTACTACTCTTCACTGATGGAATACCCGAGGCTATGGATGAGGAGGAAAATGAATACACAGATGAACGACTTCAAAAATTCTATGCATATAATACACCTGAAAAAGCTTCAATGTTCATTGATGAACTTGTTGCAGACGTAAGAAGCCATACAAAAGAAACACCGCAGAGTGATGATATAACAGCGCTTTATTTGATAAGGAATAGGTAGAGTTTTTTTTGAGATAATATCGGACACGATATCTTATTGTTTGAATTTTTAATTGATTTAAGGTCATCAACCACCTTAAAAAGGAGCAAGCATTGAATCCAATAAATATTTTTTACAGAATATCTTACATTTTCTCTTTAGCCATTTTTCTACTCTTAAGTAGTACATATTCTCAGGTGCTTAAGACTACTAATATTTCCATAGCCGAAGGGATTTCCAATAGCAATATTAATTGTATTTATCAGGATAAATATGGTTTTATGTGGTTTGGCACTGAAGATGGGCTGAATAAATATGATGGTTATTCATTTAAGATTTTTAAAAATGTTCCTGGTAACCCTAAGAGTATTATTGATAATGGTATTTGGGGAGTTGATGAGGATAAGAACGGCAATTTATGGATAGCTACTAATCAGGGCGTATCCATGTACGACAGAAGGCGAAATGAATTTACAAACTTCAATCTCGATTCATTAATTACGGATAGGTTTAGTAGCCAGGTCTTATGCTCGTCTGTATTAACAGATTCCAAGGATAATATATGGGTTGGTACAATAGGCGGCGGTGTTATCCGCTATAATAAAGATCTTTCCAAATTTGAAAAAATTGCGGTTAGTGCCAATGTGGCAAAAAGCGACAACGATATTGTATTGCCACTTATAGAATACAACAACTCAATCTATTGTGGCGATTTTAGATATGGACTCACTGAGTATGATGCGTCAATTGATTCTTTCAAAGTAGTAAAATATGGACATTCTGAGGAAGGATTTGATTTTAAGGATTATGAAGAACGAATTACAAACTTCCACATTGACGGCACTAATACTCTGTGGATTGTTACAGAGGAAGGCGTGTATAAATACAATGCCGCATCCAACGAACTCAAAGTTGTTCATAAGTATAAACGGCATGATATTTTTGATCTCTGGAAAATATATACAGGAATAGCTGAGGATAAAGAAGGAAACATATGGATAGGTAAAGATATGCGTGGAATTTTAAAATTCGACGGTGTCTCTGATGATTTTAGCGATATACCTTTTGGAATTGAATACACAAATAAACCAGGAACATATAATCGTTTAGTTCGCTCATTTTTTGTTGATAATACCGGAATTATTTGGATTGGCACCCTTAATGACGGTGTTTATAAATATGATCCGGCCAGTGAGCCCTTTACCCATTATAAACATGACCCCAAAAACAAATTTAGTCTTGGCGGTAACGAAATTTTTGGAATTACAGAGTCCAAGATAAAATCAAACACAATTTATGTTGGTACGAGGGGAGCAGGTCTATACTCATTCGATTCTGAAACGAAACAATTCAAAAGTATAAAACAGGAATTTCTTAGCGATGTCTTTGGCGGAAGTGTCCGCTCTATTTTAGAAAATGAAGACGGATCATTGTATCTGGGCACTTGGGGGGACGGACTTTACCAATATTTCCCTGGGAGAAGTTCGAGGCTGATTACTAAATGGGATTCGCTTAGCAATGCTTCTTTATCAAATAACCTTATCAGGAATATATTAAAAGATGAAGATGGACTTTTATGGATAGGAACAAATTCAGGGTTGAATGTATATGATCCTGTTTATAAAAAAATAAAGCGTATTTATGAGAAAAAAGATGCCCGATATCCGCAGGAATTAATTGATCTTATCAGAGAAAAGAATAGAAAGAAACAAAGTATAGCTGAAATTCTAAAAGTTGGCAATGATGCAAATCTATCAAAAGAGTTTTTGATTGAGAGACCCAGAGATTATCTGGTAACAAATGTTGGAGAAGGAACCAGATCAGATAGGGATAATGCTGATTATGGATGGCTTGAAAGCGCCGCCGGGGATACGGTGTGGAGTAGTAGAAAGTATGATGACAGTTTTGTCCTCAACGGAAACAATAAAAACCGGATTACAACAGCTCTTTTAAGGTTGAAACCAGGTAAATATTACCTTAAGTATATCTCCGATGATAGTCATTCTTACGGTAAATGGAACGCAGCTCCACCGCTTGATAGTCTTCTATGGGGAGTGCAAGTATTATCCCTTGCTGATGATGAAATTGAAAATGCTGAAAGACTTCTGCTCGAGTCAAAAACTCAGACCTATATTAGCGGCAGCAATATCAGATCGCTTCATTTTGATAATAATCAAAAAAACATTATTTGGATAGGCACTGATGCTGAAGGCCTGGATAAATTTGATAAAACAACCGGCAAAGTAGTTAACTACCGAAATATCCCCGGGCAGAATTCTGTTAGTAATAACAGCATTCAATTTATTCATCAGGATGATGAAGGAATATTGTGGCTTGCAACTAATAGCGGATTAGACAAATTTGATCCTGCAAAAGAAAAATTCCTTGTTTATACCGAGGAAGATGGGCTGCCCACCAATTACATTGCTTCAATACTTGCAGATGAATTTGATAACCTCTGGATAGCAACCAGAAACGGTTTATCACGAATGACCATGAACGGAAACAAAGCTACTTTTGTAAATTATGATTCGAAAGATGGACTGGGAGGCAGTGATTATATTGCACTTGTGGCTTTAAAAGCATCGAACGGACTGCTTTATTTTGGCGGGGAGCATGGATTAAATGAATTTGCCCCGGGGAAAATGAACAACCAGCCTCCGGATTTGGTATTTACCGACCTGAAGATTGGAAATAAGTCTTATCTGAATCTTGCCAAAGAAGACGAAGAACTACCTTCTATTTTTGATTCTTCCGTTTTTGAATTTGAATACAATCAGAATGATCTGACTTTTGAATTCGCGGCGCTTCATTACGGAAGAGCTGACAAAAATCAATATGCCCATTTCCTTGAAGGCTACGATAAAGAATGGGTTTATGATAACAAAAAACTTGCTACATATACAAATCTCGATCCCGGAGAATATCGTTTTCATTTTAAGGGTTCGAATAGTGATGGTGTCTGGAATAATGAAGGCAAGGTTTTGGAAATTATTATCAGCCCTCCATGGTGGCAGACGATTTTTGCTTACATCTCCTATGTGTTCATTTTTACCGGAATTGTTTTTGGTATAGACAGAATTCAAAGACACCGACTATTAGGTCGGGAGCGCGCAATGGCTACATTACGTGAAGCTGAGTTACGAGCGGAAACGGCAGAGTTGCAGGCTAAAGCTGCTGAAGCACAAGCTCAGGTTATGCAGATTGAAAATGACAGAAAAACTCAGGAGCTTGAAGAGGCAAGGGAACTTCAACTTTCCATGTTACCTGAAAAACTTCCCGAGCTACCAAATCTTGATATAGCAGTTTATATGAAAACGGCAACAGAGGTTGGCGGTGATTATTATGATTTTAATGTTGCTATGGATGGAACACTTACTGTTGTACTTGGCGACGCAACCGGGCATGGCATGAAAGCCGGCACAATGGTAACAACCGCGAAGTCACTTTTCCACAGCTACTCCGGCAATAAGGATATTCTTTTTACCTTTCATGAAATGACGCGCTGCATTAAACAAATGAGAATGCAGTCCCTATCAATGTGTCTTACGATGCTTAAAATTAAAGGGGCTCAATTAACAATGTCTGCTGCAGGCATGCCGCCGGTCTTTATTTTTAGAAGGGAAAGCAGATTAATTGAAGAGCATCTTATGAAGGGAATGCCTCTTGGTACTATGAATAATTTTCCCTACGAAATTAAGGAAATGAAACTCAATTCTGGCGATGCGCTGCTAATATTGAGTGATGGACTTCCAGAGTTACAGAATAATAATGGCGAATTATATGGTTATAAAAGAGTCCGAAACAAATTTGAAGAAGTGGCTGAAGGTACTCCTGAAGAAATTATTAGTTGCTTAAAAGATGATGGCTCAGCCTGGGTGAATGATGAAGATCCTGAGGACGATGTAACTTTTGTTGTAATAAAGGTGAAATGATTAAGAGGAAAGTAATAGTTAATTAAATCAACTTACATTTGGAAAATATTCTTTGAAAAAAATAAGACTCAGTTCAATTATCATTCTAGCCCTAATTCTAAGCGTTGTGGCCCAACAAAATTATCATTTCAAAAAATTTTCTGATTTGGAAAAATTGTCCAATAAGCATGCAACAGATTTCTTTCAGGATAGTTATGGTTTTATGTGGATAGCCACTTCGGATGGATTAAACAGATACGATGGAAATACTGTAAAAGTATACAAAAACATACAGGGTGATGTGGAATCCCTTCCTGATAATGCAACCATGCAAATAATTGAAGACACCGAAAAAAATCTTTGGGTTGCCTGTTATAATGCAATTGGCAAACTGGACCGAAAAACGGATAAATTTACACGCTACAGCCTTACAAACCTTCCCTTTAAAAGTCCTCCAAACTTCTTTTCTGCAATGTTAGACAAAGAGGGAATTGTCTGGTTCTCCTTGAGAGAACTTGGATTAATACGATATGATAGGGGAACTGACAAATTTGTGAATGTTGAACTAAGCATTTCAAATTCTTCAACCACCTGGGGTGAAGTTCATATTATTACTCAACTAAGAAACGGACTTATTCTGGCTGCTGATGTTGCGAATGGTATTAAAGCATATAATAGCTCTACTGGTAAATTTGACCCATACTATTTGAAGCCTGGTTATAGCCCAAAGGCTATCTATCGTATCTATGAGGGAAGTGCAGGCAATGTTTGGCTGACCGGCGGAGAAAGAATAATAAAGTTTTCACCAATTCAGTATAGTGTGAAGGAAATTAACCTAATTAAATATTCAAGAGTGAACTCTGCTTATTCAGACCACAACCATATAGTTGAAGATGATAATGGGTTTCTTTGGGTCGCGGTTTATACACACGGTCTATTCAAAATAGATAAACAGTTTACGACATTTGATCAATATTCTAATGATCCAGCCAACCCGCACAGTCTTCCGGATAACAAAATAAATGAACTATTTAAGGATAAGTATGGAATTATCTGGATATCCTTTTTAGGTGGTGAGATGGCCCAGTTGGATCCAAATTCAAATCCATTCGAATACTATTCCATAAATAGTTCAAGTAAAAATAGTAGTCAAAATATCATAAGAAGTATTTCTCAAGCTCCATTGAGTAAATCAGAAATAGTCTTAGGTACTAGTTCGGATGGTATTCTGTTGTATAATCTTGAATCAAAGAATGTAACTAAACGACTGTTGAACAATAACACCATTCAAAGTGATTCCAACAATACGGTAAACGATTTGGCAATTGACTACTCTGGGAATATATGGTATTCAATTAATAACAGTCCGCTAAAAAAATACAATATCAAAACAAAAAAAAATGAAACCATCGATTCCCCTCACTCCGGAAAAACAGCACAACCAATGGCAATTGCTTCTATTAATGTTAGCCCCGATAATAAAATCTGGGTTTCTTCAAACTATGGTGTCGATATATATGACCCAGTTAGCCGAAAATTTTCTTCAGTCCCAAGAATAATGAATAAATCCATAAGCAAAGAGTTGGAAGAATCAATTTCAGAAATTAGAAAATCACGAAAACCAATTTCATCCATTACGGAGGTTAGTGAAGGTCAAAATCTTGAGGAGAAATTTTCAATTCTTAAAGATACTAAAGTAATTCTGTTCTGTATTGGAGAAGGCAGGGCAATTGGCGGAGTGTTTGACAGAGGAGGAATTTCGAGCGGAGAGGGAAATGCGATCTGGGAGATGTCTGACATTTATTCAACCTTTTATGCGGGGGGAGGGTTTAAAAATCGTCTCGGTGTTAAGTTGTTAAGTCTTACTAAGGGCGACTATTCTCTAAATTACATTTCTGATATTGGGCATTCTTTTAATTCATGGAATACCCTACCGCCAACGGATTCGAGCTATTGGGGTATTCAAGCATACGAGATAAGTGATGCTGAATATAAAAGAAATGATGAGATTCTAAATCAAGACCTCAGGAATGATCACCATCTTCCTTTTGAATTCGGAAGGGAAACATTTTTTAGCAAAATGAATTCGAACAAAGTCTGGATTGGCTCAAACACAAATAGTTTTTTTCAGTATGACCTGAGCACCGGCGGTTACACTCAGTATAATTTCGATCCGACTAATCTTTCAGATGCCAGCCATTATATCTATTGCTTTTACGAAGACCTCGATGGAATATTATGGGTAGGGACCTATGCCAGTTTTTTAAGAGTAGATGTAAAATCTAATTCTGTTAATGTTTTTACAACTGCAGATGGATTGCCTGGTGGAAATATTTATGGAATAGTTGAAGATGATTTTGGTGCCTTATGGATCTATTCATCGGGCGGGCTTTCAAAGTTGAATAAAAATGCTCCGATAAAAGACTACTCATTTGTTAATTACAATGCTCAAGATGGAATAGAAGGACTTACTACCTCAACTGCCGTTTTTAAAGATGAGAGTGGAAAACTATTTTTTGGTGGAAAAGGAGGATTAATTTCCTTTACTCCAGGAATAATTAATGTGGTCGAACCGGATATTGTAATTTATGATTTTAAGATCGATGACGTCTCAATATTTGATGACTCAAGTAATATCATCCTGGACAAGAGTATTTATGAGGTTGAAAAAATAGAATTATCCTATAATCAAAATGATATCTCTTTTGAATTTTCGGCGATACATTCCTCTCGTTCAGGTAAAAATAAAATTACATATCAGTTGGAAGGGTTTAACAATAAGTGGTATGAATCAGACAGAAATTTTGCTTCTTTTACAAACCTCGACCCCGGGGAATATACCTTCCATGTTAAGGGTGCTAATGGCGATGGAATCTGGAACGAAAAAGGACGCACAATTTCAATTATAATTTCCTCACCAATTTGGCAGACATGGTGGGCTTATATAGTCTATCTGATGGGTTTCCTTCTTTTGCTCTATGTAATAAGAAAAACTGAAATTACAAGGCAGTTCAAAAATGCCAAAATAAGAGAAAGTCAGTTGAGAGCAGAAGCGGCAGAATTACAAGCTAAGGCTGCTGAAGCACAGGCAATTGTTATGCAGGCAGAAAATGACAGAAAAACTGAAGAGCTTGAAGAAGCGCGGCAGTTGCAGTTATCAATGCTGCCAAAAGAATTACCAACTCTGCCCAATCTTGATATTGCGGTATATATGAAAACTGCTACTGAGGTCGGTGGCGACTACTACGATTTTAATGTTTCCATTGATGGAACTCTCACAGTTGTGCTTGGTGATGCAACAGGGCATGGGATGAAGGCAGGAACCATGGTAACGACAACTAAAAGTCTTTTCAACGTACTGGCTCCAAATCCTAATATCGTTGAGACATTTCATGAAATGACCAGATGCCTGAAACTAATGCATATGGAGAATTTATCAATGTGTATGACGATGATGAAACTTTCCGGAAACAATCTTCAGTTTTCTTCCGCGGGAATGCCGCCTGTATTTATTTTCAGAAAGGCAGACAAGCTAATAGAGGAACATCTACTGGAAGGAATGCCTCTGGGTACCATGAATAACTTCCCTTATGAGTTGAGTAAAATTTCGTTGAGTGAGGGAGATACACTTCTAATGCTCAGTGATGGTTTGCCTGAATTACAGAATTCAGAAGGTGAATTGTATGGATATAAAAGAGTTAGAAACAAGTTTGAAGAAGTTGCTCAGAAGACCCCTGAGGAAATTATAAAATGCCTGAAGGACGATGGCTCTGAATGGGTAAAAGATGTAGATCCGGAAGACGATGTGACATTCGTGGTTATAAAAATAAAATGATTTTACAATAACGATTTATTAGCAGGTGATAATGTTTAAAGCAATATTTGGTTTTAGCCTCGGTCTTGTGTTAATGTGCAACACATTAATATCGCAAAACCAGGGCAACCTTCAGACAATTGGTATACCGGATGGACTCTCCAGCCCAAATGTAACTAATGTTTATCAGGACCGTTTTGGATACATGTGGATAATGACGGAAGATGGTTTGAACCGTTATGACGGAACAAAGATCAAAATCTATCGAAATGATCCTGACGACCCAAATAGTCTATTTAATAATTCCACTTATTGCGCTGTTGAAGATATGGATGGTTACCTATGGGTGGGTGGGACAGGTGTGGTGAGCCGTTACGATTACGCAACAGAAAGTTTCGAAGCCGTCACCTTGAATTCAGCTTCAAGTATGGAAAAAGACCGAATTGTAAGAAGTTTATTTGCTGACTCAAAAGGAAGAATCTGGTGCGGTACTGCTGGAGGTACAATTCATAAACTGGATACTCTCCAAAACCACTTTGAGGCAATGTATTATAGTGAAAATGAAAACATGACCTCAGGCAGCAGTGTAATTTGGGATATTACTGAATTAAAAAATGGAAAAGTTCTTATTTCAGATTATTCTTATGGAATTTACCAGTTCGATGAATCATCCGGTAAATTTTTTAATTTCTACCTGTCAGATAATTATTCACCAATTAACATCATTAGAATCCAGGAAGACGATAACGGCTTAATCTGGTTTTTAGGTACAAACAAAGTGATTCGTTATAATCCGGCTTTTTACTCCTACGAAATACTGCCTGAGCTCGAAATTCAAAAACCGCTTCATTTTATTGGTTTTCAAAAAGTAAGTGAAGAAAACTATGTATTTGTCTGCGAACCGTTCGGAATAATAAGGTATAATCCAAAAACTTCTAAAGTGATTGAAACTATTAGAACAAACCTTGCCCCATTTTGGTATGCTTCAGATAAGTTCGGAATATTGTGGATTGCCGCTAGTGGAGGGCTCATTAAATATGATCCTAATCGTGAACCCTTTACTCATGTATCTTTCAATACCATTACCAGCCAGGATAACAGAAATAGTTCTCTCAACTATTTATTGCTCGATAAATTCGATAAAGAGACAGCCTGGTTACTCTCTTCAGATAATAAGCTTATTAAATATGGACTACAGAGCAATAGCATGAAGTATTTCAACATTTCATTGCCAGATTCATTTCAGCAAAGAGTGCTGGATAGATTTATTCAGGATAGGGATGGAAATTTTCTTCTGGGAAGTACAACAAGCCCGGGCATTTTTAAGTATGATGTTCGAAATGAAAAACTCACTAGAACCAACTTACTTTCAAACACCTTTGATTTTGGATCCAATATCAGAAGTATGTCCTTCGGTCAAAATAATAGTTTGTATGCTGCATCTACAAGAGGGCTGTTATATTATGATTTGACAAGTCAAAAGAGATTTATACTTCCCACAATTAGCAATCGAAAATATTCTAAGGAAACTGAGAGAATAGTTGAAGATGCATTAAAGAATGCTTCAGAACTTGCCTTGATTACCGAGGCAGATGAAACAAAAAGCTACCACATTGATTTCTCAATTGAAAATAATTCATTTGTTCTTATCCGCTGTTTGGGCGAGGGAAGAATGGATGATCGCACTAATAACCTGATTTGGGATTATGGTGTTCTAAGGGATGAAAGAGGAGAAATAGTATTTGAGATGCAGGATTATTTTAAGACTTTCTACGGTGGCGGCGGGGAAAAGAACAGAATTCAATATGCAGTTTTAGAACTGGAAAAAGGGAAGTACAAATTAGATTACAATATGGATGGAGGACATTCGTTTAATAATTTTAATGCCCCGCCCCCAAATAATCCATCCTATTATGGCATACAGTTATATAATATTAAAGAAGATTCGTATAAGAGCATAAAAAAACAATTACCTGATGATTTAAGTGACACTAAATATTTACCGCTAGAATATTTAATAGACGTTGAAGTGAGTCGGAAATTCAGCAACTCACTTTACTTGTGTTCTGACACTCAAGGATTATTCAGATTCAACACGCAGGACTCTTCATATACTCATTACACGTTTGGTAATATTGAAAAGGGGAATCAAAAGAACAAGCTTCAGAGCTGTTACGAGGATATAGCCGGAAATGTATGGGTTTCAACTGCCCAGGGTTTGATTTTGCTGAACCCTGACAATGGAAAGTGGCGCGTTTTTACAGAGAAGGACGGGCTGCCAAGTAATAACATCCTCGAGTCAATTGAGGGACAGAATGGTGATTTGTGGATAATTTCTCTTGGCGGTCTATCAAAGTTTAACAAGAACAGCCCGGAAAACAAATGGAACTTTGTTAACTATGATACACGCGACGGGCTGACTGGATATTCTTTTAATGGTGCTCCAGTTAAAACTCCGGAAGGTGAAATCATTTTTGTTGTTGGTGACGGACTTCTTCGTTTTACTCCTGGTACATCCAATCCAATAAAGCCGGACGTTGTTATAAGTGATTTGAAAATTTCTGATATATCTGTTTTCGATCCTGAAAGTTCTATTAAACTTACAAACAGCCTCCTGGAAACAGAAGGAGTCTCTCTGCCATTTAATATGAACGACCTCTCTTTTAATTTTAATGTAATACATTTCTCGCGACCTTATAAGAACAGGCTGTTTTACAAAATGGAAGGTTACAATGAGAACTGGATTGAATCAGAACTTGGTACAGCGACATACACAAATCTTGATCCCGGGACTTATGTTTTTAAAGTAAGGGGGATAAGTGCTGATGGTATTCGTAATGATGAAGGAGCTTCCATAAAAATTGAAATATCCCCACCATGGTGGAAAACAACATTCGCTTATGTTGGTTACTTTTTCCTTTTCGGTGGAGTAATATTTTCGGTTGATCGTGTTCAGAGACGTAGAGTGCTTGTTAAAGAAAGAGCCGCCAATGCAATTAAGGAAGCAGATTTAAGAGTGCAATTGGCTGAAGCTGAAAATGAACGCAAAAGTATCGAACTCGAAGAAGCCAGGGAGTTGCAATTGTCAATGCTTCCTAAGGAATTGCCCTCTTTGTCTAATCTCGATATTGCTGTCTATATGAAAACCGCTACTGAAGTGGGTGGTGATTATTATGATTTTAATGTTTCATTAGATGGAACCCTCACAGTTGTACTTGGGGACGCAACCGGACATGGAATGAAAGCGGGCACAATGGTAACGACCACAAAAAGTCTTTTCAATGTACTCGCTCCCAACCCAAATATAGTAGAAACCTTTCACGAAATGACCAGATGTTTTAAGATGATGCATATGGATAATTTATCGATGTGTTTAATCATGCTTAAAATTATGGGGAATAAACTTCAAATGTCTGCTGCCGGAATGCCTTCTGTTTTTATCTATAAACGGGAGGAATCAGTTATTGAAGAGCATGTAATGAAGGGAATGCCGCTTGGGACCATGAAAGATTTCCCTTACATAGTAAAAGAATCTCAATTAAACATTGGCGATACAATTCTTTTGATGAGTGATGGTCTTCCGGAATTAAGAAATAATAGCGAGGAAGAATTCGGCTATAAGAGGGTTCGTAATGTTTTTGAAGAACATGCGGTAAAAACACCGGAAGAAATTATAGTTCACTTAAAGGATGCCGGAAGTAATTGGATAAATGACAAGGACCCTGAAGATGATGTGACTCTTGTTGTGATTAAAGTAAAGTGATTGCTTATTAGTTGCTCCAGTAAGAACAGGACAATTAAGAAAGTGAATAAGCATTGCACAAAATGTCAATTGAAAATTACAAACCAGTTGGGTATATGAGAACATTAATAAAGCTAGCTATAATAACTCAGGTCATTTTGTTACTGACTGTAACAAAAATATACTCTCAGGAGAATTTTGTTTTCGAAAACTTCTCTATTCCTCAGGGCTTATCGAACCCAACCATTAATACAATAATGGAGGACAAATACGGATTTCTCTGGCTCGGGACCAATGATGGATTAAGCAGATACGATGGGTATGAATTTAAGGTTTATAAAAACAATCCATCTGATAGCACCAGCTTACCTGGTAATAGTATCCTTGCAATAAGCGAAGATCGTAATGGTGACTTGTGGATTGGCGGCAACAATGTTTTGGCTAGATATGATAGAAAAAATGACGATTTTCTTAAAGCGACTTTTGATAGAGAACAAAATCTTAACCAGCCGGTTATTACAAAAATACTTATTGACAGAAACGATTTGATCTGGATTGGCACTGATGCTTTTGGTTTACACTTGCTTGACCCGATTAAGATGGAGACTAAAAGAATAAAATTCTTTCTTAATAATGAAGAAATTATTAATGGTGCCGTCTATTCCATTATTGAAACTTCAAATCGGGAAATATTGGCGGCTGATTATGGTGCGGGTGTTTTTTATTACAGTGATGTAAATAATCGATTTCAGCTGTTTAACAATTTAGACACAAAAAAAGCCGGGGCTACACTATTAGTCCTTCACGAAGATGAATTTAACAGGTTGTGGATAGGTGGTGAAGAGGCTTTAACAATTTACAACAGGAGAATTGAAAAGGCAGATAAGATTGAAATATTTACAAGACCAAGTACTCCATATTTTTCAACAGGCATTATAAATATTTTGAAGGATAAAGCCGGGTTCCTTTGGTTAGCTACCTTGGATGATGGTTTGTACCGATATAACCCGGTCGACAATAAATTTTTTCATTTTACCGGGAGTAGCAATAAGAACAGTATTAAATCCACAGGTATTCTTTCCTTATACCAGGATAGTTTCGGAAATATATGGATTGGTACAAGGTTGGACGGATTATATAAAGTGGACCCGAATAAACAACCGATGAATGTTTTAAAAATACCGGAAGACATAAAAACAAATTCTCCTGCTGACAGAATAACCGCGGTTGCTAAAAGTAATGTAAATGAAGAGGTAGCCATTGGTACGGCAGGACTTGGATTATTTTTAACAAATATCCAAAGCGGAAAATACCAGCATTATAAGTCAGGTCAAAAATCAAATAGTATTTTAAGCAACAATATTTCGGCTCTCACAGTTGATGGAAATGAAAATATTTGGATAGGAAGTGATGGTGGGCTTGATATGCTTAATCCAATCACCGGGAAGGTTATTAGTTATTTCACAGACAGGATTCCTAATTATACAAGGTTTTTAATTAAAGACCTGAAGTTTGATAATGCGGGGAGATTATTTGTTGCACACACGGGCGGAGTCGATATTCTTTTTCCCGGGCAGAATATAATAAAAAAAATTCCCTCTGTTACTAATCGCGAGTTAAAGCCAGAATTACAATCAGACATTATAGAACTAGCAAATTCATCAAAACCAATTGCCGAACTTTTAAAAATTGGCGAGCAAAAATTACTGGAAAAGGAGTTTGAAGTTTCTGACAGTATCAAAACTATTATTATTGGTGTTGGTGAAGGGCAGTCGAATATTGGAGTAATGTTCGATTACGGGTGGCTGGAGGATGAGAATAAAAAAATTGTTTGGGGGATGCACAACTATTCAAACTCGTATCATTTCCAGGGTGGGGACAAGAATAGAATTACAACGCAGACTTTACAACTAAAACCCGGCAAGTATAAACTTAAGTTTCAATCTGATGTTGGACATTCATATGGAAACTATAATGTGAAGCCCCCAACAGACTCAACATTATGGGGAATTCAGATCATTCAATTAAATGAGAGCCAGTTTAGAAATTTTGGAGAACGACTTGAAGAGGAGGAGCTGAATAGTTGTAATATGCTGCTTGACGATGCAAACTCAATATTCATAAGCAAATTCTACGAAAACATTATCTGGATTGGTACAACAAGTCAGGGGCTGTTCAAATATTCTTTAAACGATGGAAAGTTTATTCAGTACGGTAAAAACATCGATGCTGTCACAGACTTTGTTATCAATAATAACGTCTTTAATGTATTGGAGGATAGTGAAGGAATCGTCTGGTTTTCATCACCGAATGGATTAGGAAAACTGAATCCAAAAACTGAAAGTCTTAAATTTTTTACTGAAAAAAATGGACTGCCCACTAATTTGGTTGGCGCAATTCAGGAGGATAATTATGGCAATTTATGGATCAGCAGTGCCGCTGGATTATCAACACTTGTAAGAAGCAGTGATAAGGAGAAAGAGACTTTTATTAATATTGACATAAAGGATGGCCTACAAGGATATTCGTATTCTTTGGCAACATGGAAATCATTTAATGGAGAATTGTTATTTGGTGGTGACAATGGTGTGAATTATTTCATTCCAGGAAGAACTAATCAAACAATGCCCAAAATAGTAATTACTGACTTTAAAATATCCGATGTATCCGTGTATAAAGATGTTAAAAACTCTCCCCTAAAAAGTGATATTAATGAAACAAATGAACTTATCCTGGATTATTCTCAAAACGATATAGCTTTTCAATTCTCACCAATCCATTACTCCAGACCCGAGAGGAATTTAATTGCTTATAAGCTTGAAGGCTTTAATCAGGATTGGGTATATAGCAAACTTCGATTCGCTTCATTTACGAATCTTGAACCCGGGCAATATGTGTTTAGATTAAAAGCAGCCAACGGTGACGGTATTTGGAGTGACGAAGAAAAATCAATCATAATAGAAATTAGTCCTCCTTACTGGAGAACTTCTTTCGCTTATTTTATTTACGTTTTTGTTCTGGCAGGAGTAGTATTTGGAATTGATCGAATTCAGCGAATAAGAATTCAGACAAAAGAACGTAATATTGCAGCAATAAAGGAATCTGAATTACGAGCCGTTGCAGCCGAGACCCAATCAAGGGCAATGCAGGCGGAAAATGACCGAAAGACAAAAGAACTGGAAGAGGCAAGAGATCTCCAACTTTCCATGCTGCCTGAAAAACTTCCCCAGATGGCAAATCTTGATATTGCGGTTTATATGAAAACCGCCACCGAAGTTGGTGGTGACTACTATGATTTTAATGTTTCACTTGACGGTACACTAACCGTTGTTCTTGGCGACGCGACCGGACATGGGATGAAAGCCGGCACTATGGTCACGACAACAAAAAGCTTGTTTAGCGTCCTTGCCTCAAAACCTGATATAATCGAAACCTTTCATGAGATGACAAGATGCCTGAAAATGATGCGTATGGAAAATCTGTCAATGTGCATGACGATGCTGAAAATAACAGGGAACAGACTTCAAATGTCTGCGGCTGGTATGCCACCCATATTTATATTCAGAAGAGAAAGCCAGTTAATTGAAGAACACTTACTTAAAGGGATGCCTTTAGGAACGATGAACAACTTCCCCTATGAATTGAAAGAAATGAAATTAAGTGCAGGTGATACGTTAATGATGTTAAGCGATGGATTGCCAGAGCTTCAGAATTCCGAAGGTGAGCTGTATGGATATAAAAGAGTGAGGAATAAATTTGAAGAAGTAGCTGAAAAGTCACCAGAGGAAATTGTCAATTACATGAAAGACGATGGCTCTGCCTGGGTGAATGATGAGGCCCCAGAGGATGATGTTACATTTGTAGTGATAAAGGTGAAATAATTATGATAAAAATAAAATACATACTGAATGTACTCTTGCTCATAGTATCAATATACCTAAGTAACTATGCGCAGCAAAGATACAAGTCCGAACGCAAGGCTGACATAATTGAGTATACTGTAAAAGAAGGTTTGCCAATTACAACCATCAGTAAAATTACTCAGACAGATGACGGTTATATATGGATTTCCGGACTTGAAGGAACTGTAAGGTTTAACGGGTATGATTTTGAAGAGGTTGGTAAAGAAATCGGGCTCAGCAGTATGCAATTTCACTATTATGATGCTGAGAGTAATACTATGTATTTCGCTTCCCCTAGTAATTTCATAAAATTTCAGAATGAAAAGTACAAGGTTTACTCCGAAACTGATGGCTATAGGACAACGGGACTTCCGGGACGATACACAACTTTTATTAAAAAAGATAGCAAGGGAGTAGTCTGGATTGGAAGTGCAACACTTTTTGTGGACGCTGAAAATAATGGTGGTCTCACATCATTTGATGGAAATAAATTCACAGTATATGATTCTACATCTTTTCCCTTACATAATGCTATAAATATGTTTGAAACGCCCTATGGAGAATTATTATTTGCCTCAGAAGGTAAAAACACCAGGTCACAGGACGAATCGTACATGGCACTTTTTAAAAATAGAGAATTCACAAGAATTGACGAAGAGTTGGGGGTTTCTCTTCAGGGTGGAATATTCGGAGGCGCGAAAGTCCTCTCAACTTTTACAGAGCCGGTCGTTGATAGTGAGGGGAATACCTGGATAAGCTTTTCCGGAAATGGAGATCTCTTTTCTGTTAATAAAAAAACAACAGGCGTTTTAATGTATGATGGGGTTAAGTTTCATCAGTTTCCGGGAATTGAACAATACCTTGTTGGAGTTATGAGAGTCTCCTCTGTCTTTTACCTTAATGAGAATAAATCCATATATGCTTCCCTCTCTACATGGAGCGGTGAGTCCTATTCTAGTGGGATGAATTTGCTTGTTAAATTTAAGAATGACAGGTGGGAAAAAGTCGATTTTTATAATGAAGCCGGACCACTCTACAATCTGGAAACCGGGTTGATGATAAATGACTATCGATTTACTTACTCTAAATTTATACCGAAAACTCATACGTTTCCTGATCTACTGGTTATTGGTTCGGTTCAGGAGACAGCTATCGGTGCCAAATTTGACCAATATTTTTACTACGATAATGGTTGGAAAAAATATGATGCTGTTACAGGATTCCCGGCAGGAGCCATAAACGATGCCGCCATTATTAGTACAACCAGAGGGTTTAGTTTTTACCATCCAAACAAATCGATTTTAATTTCAAAAAAAGATGGACTCCTTAATATTAATAATGTTGTCCCTTCAATGTATTCTGATAGAACAGGGCTTGTCTGGATTACTCATTCCTCAGTTGAATTACCTTCTATAATACAAGTAAATGATGAAGGAATAAATGTATGGGATGGTTCAAGACTGATTACTTTAACAAAAAAAGATGGACTAAGTGACAATCTGGTTTATTCAATTAATGAGGATAAAAAGGGCAGAATCTGGGCAGCTACTCAAAAAGGATTAAGCATGTGCAGAGTTATAAGAAATTCGCAGGATGAGTGGGTTATAAAGGCGAAGCATATTAATTCTTCAAAAGGAGATCCTTATAGTGTATCACAAATAATTGAATTGTCTGATGGTTCAATATATTCCTGGCAAAACTATGTAAGACCAGCAGATGGTGATATTCCGAAGGCTGAAACTTATTTTGCTAAATTTGATGGGGATAGATTGATTGAGTTCGATTCTCCGGTTGAGGCGGGCATCCTTGATGCTCGAAAATATCAATTCTTTTTTCTGAGAGAACTTCAACAGGGAGGTTTGCTTCTGGAAGCAACTCTGGCTGATGAGAACAAGGACCTTGCTTCAAATGTTACTCAACTATTTACTTATGATGGAGAAAGTTGGGCTAAAGCTCCAGAGTCCTGGCAGATACCTGAGAAACATTTAAAGTATGTTGGGACAATAAAAAACAAAATGTATTATCTCTCACCTGGGCACTTCTATAGTTTCGATAGCAATAATTTTATCGATTTATCGGATACAGTTACTCCTACTGCAGATTTCCGGATATTAAAAGAGGCAAGTTCAGCGGGGACAATTACTAATATTCAAGCTGGTAATTATCTCTATATCAGGGTGAGATTAAAGGGGTTAGCCATATTTGATGGCACAAATTTAAATTTTTATACGACCAAGAATGGTTTGCCGACGGCAAATATTTTTAATCCTATGGTGGATAAAAAAGGGAACGTGTATTTTGCACACCAGTTTGGCGGAATGGTTATTAATGGCGAGCAATTCAATATATATTTTAATGAAGATATCAACGAGGGAAGAGAGTCTGCCATATCCATGGATATAAATGGTGATTTTGCGGTTTTCTATACAGGGCTGGGACTTCACATTGATCGTGAAAAAGGTCAAAATAATAACGTTGATATATCTTCAGTCTCGGTTAATGATACCAAGTATTTTCACGACATTCCCTCTGAGTTTGACTATGATAACAATTCATTCCTTTTTAACTATACTTCTCTTAATTATATCCGGTCAGACGAAACAAATTATCAGCATAAGTTGGAAGGATATGATCTGGATTGGTCAAGATTAAGCAATCTTCAGTTTACTGAATACCAAAATTTGCCACACGGAGAATATACCTTCAAAGTCAGGATTGCTGAGGGTATATCCGATTACACAGAGGAAGCCAGCTATTCTTTTACCATTGATCCTCCACTTTGGAAAACATGGTATGCATATTTATTGTACTTGCTAATATTTGCCTCCTTCATGCTTGGTGTCAGGAAATATGAAAAAGAAAAACTTGAAAGGCGGGAGAAGCTAAGGGTTGAGAAAGAAAAAGTAAAAGCCCAGGTTATGGAAGCTGAATTCAGGGCTGAGACAGCAGAATTGCAGGCAAAAGCCGCAGAAGCACAGGCAAAGGTGATCCAGTCAGAGAATGATAGAAAATCCATTGAGCTTGAAGAGGCAAGGAATTTACAACTTTCGATGTTGCCCAAATCATTACCTGAAGTTCCGGGATTAGAGATTGCCGTTCATATGAGCACTGCTACTGAGGTTGGAGGTGATTATTATGACTTCATCACCTCAGAAGACGGAACACTTAACGTGGCACTTGCGGATGCGACCGGACATGGGATGAAATCAGGAACTCTTGTTACTTTTATGAAAGGACTATTTACTACAAACGCTTCAGTTCAATCAATTACTGAGTTTTTTAATAATTGCAATATTGCTATCAAAAGACTGAAGATGGACAAAATGATGATGGGGATGATCTTCCTGAAAATTAAGGAAAACAAAATTGCTTTCTCAAATGCAGGACTGCCTTCTTTAATGGTATATAAGAAGAATCAAGAAAAAGCCACTGAAATTAACTTCAACAATATGCCGCTTGGAGCTTTATCGGCGGTTAAATATACCGAAGAAAAACTTTCTCTTGAATCCGGTGATGCTATTTTGCTTCTGACTGATGGACTACCAGAATTAAAAAATGTTGAAGGTGAAATATTCGGTTATGAAAGAGTTATTGAGCTCTATAATAAATTTGCCCTTGAACCGGCAGAGGTAATAATTGAAAAGATAAAAAGTGCAGGTCTTGATTGGGTATCTGATGTCGGCCCGGAAGATGACATCACTTTGGTGGTCATAAAATTCATCTAAATATTAATTTCTTCTGATAAGAATTGAAACTATTCTTGTCAAAAATAGATTTAGATCATATATAAGAAATTTGCTGAGATCATCCTGAAAAGTTTATTAAACAACTATTAATAAAAAGAGGCTGATATGAAATTCACTACAAAGGATATTTATAACGCAGTGGTTATTAAGTTTAAGGGACAGCTCGTTGGTGGTCCTGAGGCGGAAGATTTTCATAAGGTATTGAGCGACTCAATTGCAGCAGGGAAAAAGAATGTAATTGTTGATCTTTCTGATGTTGGGTTTGTGAACAGCACCGGGATTGGAATTGTTGTGCGTGGTTACACAACTATGAAAGAAGCCGGGGGCGCCCTGAAACTTGCCGGAGTAACTAATAAGCTGGAAGGCTTACTTTCAGTAACTAAGCTGACTTCTGTTTTTGAGCTCCATAAAGATGTTGATGAAGCTTCTAAAAGCTTTTAAGTGAATAAATCAAAGGAGCTTTCACATACGGAAGCTCCGGTTTCAATTTTGACAGATGATAAATCCCTTCTTAACATCGGATTACTTTTTACCAACTTCCGTATATTTCGGTCTCAATTATTTGATTGGTTATTAAATGCTAGATGTAGTCATAATCGGCGCAGGTCCTATTGGTCTTGCTGCCGGAATAGAATCGAAGAAACATAATCTTTCGCATCTCATCCTCGAGAAAGGATGTCTTGTAAACTCACTTTATAACTACCCTAAAAACATGGTTTTTTTTTCAACTTCTGAACGCCTTGAAATAGGCGAGGTACCATTTATCTCGCATGGAGTAAAACCTACTCGCTCCGAAGCTTTGGAGTATTATAGGCGTGTTAAGGAGTCATGGCAACTTAATATAAACACTTACGAAAACGTTTTGTCAATCACCGGTGCCGATGGCAAATTTCAAATTCAAACTTCAAAAACAAACTATACTTGTAAGAAGGTAATTATTGCAACCGGATTTTACGATTTCCCCAACTATTTGAATATACCAGGGGAAGACCTTCCAAAAGTGAAACATTATTATGATGAACCTCACCCTTATGCTAATCAAAAAATTGTTGTAATCGGTGGCGGCAATTCCGCTGTGGATGTTGCGCTTGAAACTTTCCGACGCGGTGCTGAGGTTACAATGGTGCTGAATAAATCCAATCTGGAAAAAAATGTTAAATATTGGGTGCTTCCTGATATTGAAAATAGAATCAAAGAAGGTTCTATAAAAGCTTTTTGGAAGAGTCAGGTGTTATCCATTTCGGAGAATACAGTTACCATAAATAGTCCGGAAGGTGAAATAGCTATTGATAATGATTTTGTTATGGCAATGACAGGTTATCATCCTGATTTCACTTTTCTTGAAAAGTGTGGTATTAAAAGCAGTGAGTCTGAAGATAAAAAACCGGATTATAATGAGAAGACCTTCGAAACGAATGTTCCTGGCATTTATCTAACCGGAGTTGTTTGCGGCGGGATGAAAACCCAGGAGTGGTTTATTGAAAATTCAAGGTATCATGCGGCTAATGCGGTTGCCCATTTATCCAAAAGTTTATAGTTTATATCCAGCTGTCCGGTTTAAAAAATATTTATCTTCTTTGAATAAAACTCGAATTTTGGTGTATCATTAATAGATGATTCTTAAGAATTCTGTATGCCGATAAAAAAGAAAAAATTTATAAAATATGCTCAGGAAAACATGAAAAGAGCCTTCTATTCTGCTCTTGGTTTTGTCGGAGATTCTGATGTTGCAGCAGATCTTGCTCAGGAGGCGTTTATTAGGGCATATTCAAATTTTGATAGTTTTGATGATTCGAAGAAATTCTTTACCTGGTATTACAAAATCTTACGTAATCTTTCGCTTAACAGGATAAGGGATGATGAAAGGAAAGGGTTTTTAAGTTTATCTGAGAACGAAACTGATAACTCAAATGCAGCTGTTGATTTTGAAGCTGATGAAGAGAAACGAAACCTTGAGCTTGCGTTGATGAAATTGGAAGCCTCAGACAGAGAAATTATCGTTCTTAAAGAATTTGAAAATTATAGTTATGAGGAAATTGCTGACTTGCTGGACATGCCAGTGGGGAGTGTGATGTCAAAACTTTATTACAGCAGGAAAAAATTGTCAAAAATATTTTTGAAAATATATGAATAACGATCGTTACATAATGTTAGCAGAAAAACATCTTGATGGAGATATCTCTGATTTAGAAAAAAGTGAACTCATGCAAATCCTGGAGGAAAATCCGGAGTTGAAGCAGGAGATCAAGGAGCAAAAAAAAATAAAGGAGGTATTAAAGAAAATGACACTTAAAAATCCGACAAAAGAGTTTTGGGACGAATATTGGTTAGGCATATATAACCGGTTTGAGAGAAAGTTAGCCTGGATATTAATTTCAATCGGAGCGGTATTATTATTTAGTTTTACAGCTTATCAGGCAATAACAGAATTACTGAAAGATACAGCTGCGCCAGCAGTTGTTAAATTTGGTTTCCTGGCACTTACTATCGGATTCACTGTTCTAATTATTTCACTATTGCGGGAAAAGCTTTTTTCCACTAAGCGTGATAAATACAAGGAGATTCAAAGATGATTATTGTAACATCATCAGTAATACCTGGCAAAGAAATAAAGAAAACTTTTGGGATTGTAAGGGGTAATACAATACGTGCTCGCCATATTGGTAAAGATATTATTGCTGCATTCAAAAATATTCTGGGCGGGGAAATTTCGGAGTATACCAAGCTGATGGGGGAATCCCGCGAGCAAGCAATGGACAGAATGGCTAATCATGCAAAAGAACTAGGCGCTAACGCTATAGTTGATTGCAGATTTTCGACAAGTTACATAATGCAGAATGCGGCGGAAATTCTTGTTTATGGAACTGCTGTCTATGTAGAATAAGAGAAGTTGAATAAAGGAGAGGGCTGCGGTCTCTCCTTTATTATTCTACCTCCAATTACTACTTACTAAGGTATCCTTTATTGTAAAATGGCTGCAATTTATCCAACCATTTTTCTTTTAATTTTTCAAGTTGCTTGTTAAGAGCATACCTGTCACTTTCCGGGTCCTTTAATTCTTCTAGCAACTCGAACCTGAAAGAATCGCTTCCGAATTTATTCCAATCGGATTGAAGGTCTTTACTTTGATGAGCACCATGTTTCAACTCAAACTTGTAACGATTGAATCTTCCGGGGATATTCTGCCCAGCCTCAATAAATATTTCTCCGTTTTCAAGGCATTCAATTTTCATGACCCCCATCTGTGGTTTTGTCTCTTTATACAAGCGCTTCAGTTCCAGTTTCCTGTCCATCATACTTTTATCCTTGTTCGAGTTTTGAGCAAAGTTCACGGCTCCCGCTTCCTTTATTACTTTTTGATATTTACTACTATTTCTTGTCATTAATCCTTCGTCAATCATCATTCTTCTGATTGTGCAATGGTCATCATAAAATCCTCTGATAATTTCATCAACTTCCGATTCTTCATAGATTTTATTTGATTCGAATCTTTTCAAAATCTCATCGAGCAAAACAAACCTTTTCTTATGCTGCTTGGGTAGTTGGGCGATTCTACCATTCTTCATAAATGTGTTTAGTACCTTTAGTCTAAACTTGTCATCCTCAATTGGCTTATTCTGTTCATTGTCAGAAAAAACGATCTCCTTTAGAGTTAAATCAAATTTATCTGGAAGCAGCTTAAAGTTTGTGAAGTATTGCTCTCGCGATTTTGATACCAGACCAACGTTCTGCATCTTCTTTAGGTGAAATGAGAGCGTTGCTGGTGTCAATTCAAGCTTTTCTGCCATCTCTTCTAAGCAATAAGATTTTTCTTTGAGAGATTCAATTATATCAAGTCTGGTTTTATCACCGAGAGATTTGAACAATTGGATAATACTTTCCTTTTTCATATTACATCCTATTAGATAATCATCGAAACAAAATTAGAATAAATGATTTTAAAAAGCAAACTATTTAGATCAATGTCGAATCACAGCTGAACTTTTAATACCATTTTAGAAGAAGAATTTTTATCACCATCAATTATCCAAAATATTTCGCATAGATTCTCCAGAAATCTTTCATCATGACTAACAAGTAAATATGGACAATTTGATTCCCTAAGAGCATTTTCAAGGCAAATGATAGATGGTAGATCCATGTGATTGGTCGGCTCATCCATGATAATAAGCTTTGGTTTGTTTAATATGCCAAGCCCCAACATCAGTTTTCTTGTTTCTCCAGGGCTGGGAAGCTCAGTATCCAGAATTCGTTTGGCGTCTGAACCGAGTCGACTGATAATTATTAGTAATTCACCATACCGATCATTTGAAAGCTCATTAATTTGGCTCATCAGCTGTTCGGTTTCTCCTAAATCAATTTCCTGTGGAATATATGTGAATTCATCCCTCTCAAGGTTTAACTGGTTTTCTATAAATGAAAGCAGTGTGCTTTTCCCACATCCGTTTGGTCCTTTTAAGCCAATTCGGTCATTTCCCGAGATTATAAGTTGAGGGTATGATAATGCTTTTTCCTCTCCTAATGGAAGTACGCCCTCGTCTAAATTAAGGACTGAATTTCGTTTGCTGATCTCAGTTTCAAACTTTATCCCGAGGGCATTGGTTTTGGGAAGTGTTTTCTTAGAAAATTCTACTTCTTTTTGGGTTAATCTTCCTTCCATTTGCTTTTTTAACTTACCTCCAATTGCGTCTCTCCCGGTCACTCTTCCGGCATCAATTTTTGATTTTGCATCACGATCCTTTTGGGAAATATGTCTTTTCGAAGAATCTCTTTTGGATTTATCTGCAAGCAATGCCCGTTTTGCATACTCTTTTTTTAGCCGTAAAACCTCACTTTTGCTTTCGTTATACTCCTGAACTGCAGATCGTTTGTATTCCTCAAATTGCTGATTCGCTTCTGTATAACCTCCCTTAAAAATTATTGCGCCGCTTTCATTTAAGAAGAGGCACTGGAAACAGAGAGTATCAAGCAAATCACGATCATGACTTACTATTAATCCAACACCTTTATACTGTTTTAGTGAGGCAATTAATTTTGTTCTCGTCCCCTTATCTAAATGATTAGTTGGCTCATCAACAGCAAGTATTTCCGGTTTGCGGAAGAGAGCGGTGGCAATTTGAACACGCTTACGTTCCCCGTGGGATAAAGTATTCCACCTTGATAACCACTCTTCTTTTAGTTCGAGTTGATCGATTAATCTGAACGATTCCTTCGAATAATCATGAAACAAATCGTAATGGTTTTCCGGCAGCTCATCCGTTCGTTGCTCACAATATTCAATATTTGCCTGAATAATTATATTCCCCTCTGTTGGCTGAATAATACCTGCCGCGAGTTTTAGCAAAGTTGTTTTGCCTGCACCACTAGCACCTATTATTCCCGTCCATCCCTCAGCAACATGTAGCGTTATATCCGAAAAGATATTTTCAGCCGACGACTCATAATGAAATGATACTTTGTTAAATTGCAGGAAGTTTTTAGACACGTTCCCTCCGTAGAATTCTTCAGGATAATAATTTAAAATGAAAAAACCGCGTAGTCCGCGGCCATTTAAACATAAAGAAGCCACGGGATCGAAAAGATCAGGTAAAAAACAAGGCACAACAGATTGTAATCTGACAATCTATTTATAAATTTATGCGTTGGTTTTTACCCGGTTACTTTTTCAACCCCGTGGCTCCTTATTGTAAAACTATTTATGTAAAGATAGGGAATAATGAAAATAGTGTCAAAGCAGGCTTACTTTATCCCCGGTTTTGATTTTTCCAGTTTTTAGAACCCGCGCGTAGTAGCGTGACCAGCCGGGCATTTTATCTTCAAGAATACGATTGCTGTTCTGATCACTGAATGAGGGACGAATCTGCTTGCAAGGTTGGGTTGGTTTGGTCATCTCAAGAATAACTTCATCGCCGATTGCCATTTGTATACCGGGTTTGATCTCATCCCAGTTAAGTCCCGTTATAGTTAAATTCTCACCCGTTGAGCCAGGGAAGATGGGGTGACCTTCTTCCTGAAGAGTAATTATTTTTTCAAGAGAAAATAAACAGATAGCGCGGTCAGCACCGCCATGTATTTCGGTATGTTCCTGTCTGTCGCCGTCAACACCAAGTTTTGTTATCTCAGCTTCGTGAACAGGGCGCTTGGGAACACCACCCTTTGAAATATTTATCTGGAATATATGTGCCATTTTCTACCTTTGTTTTTAACCTGAAACTTTCAACATGGAACCTGAAATAATGTTTTAAAGTTCTTATTGCTTAACAATCCCATCGCCGGTTCTTATATACCCTTCTTCAATAACTTTGGCGTAAAAGCGTTTCCACCCATTAAAGGTTGCTTCATCTATGTCGTGATTATTATTTTCGTGATAGTACTGTGCTATAAGTTTACAGGGACCGGAGTCCGCAGTAATTTCAATTTGCAGTTCATCTCCAATCAGGAATTTGTCACCCACTTCAATAGTTTGCCAGTCCATCTCCGCAATTGAAAAATTCTCTCCCATGCCGCCAACGAACATTGCAATACCTGCTTTTTGAATTTCGAGGCTTTTTTCCAGAGAGAAGAGAGAAAGAGCCTTGTCTACTCCGCCATGCTTATCAGGTCTGGCCTGTTTATCACCCTGAATACCATTTGTTGTTACGAAACCATCTACTATGGGCAGCTTAGGCTTACCGCCTTTCTCTGATATGTTGATTTGGAATATGTGGGGCATAAAATTATCCGGAATATTGAAAATCAAAGATAGAGGAGGAAGAGTAATTATTCAATAGTATTGTCCAATTGAAGAATTGTTTTATTGGATAATTGCTAAATTGTTGGGGGCATAGAAAAATACGAATCACCGGGAGGGTAATTTAAAAACCAGAAGTGTATTTTTTAAAATCTGAAATTTACTTCCTCTGCGAACTTTGCGACTTCTTTCTGTTTCTCTTTGCGGTTAAAGAGGGTAACCCTTGTAATTGCATAGTAGGCCCAAAAAAAACGGCACCCAATTAACTTGAGTACCGTTTGTTCACCAACCAACAAGTTAGATGGTGATCCCCCCGAAAAATTGAATTACTCAATACGGGTCAGGTCATATTCTTCGCTTCCCTGAATGAATTTTAATCCCTTTACTCTTCCATTATTATTCCTGCTAAAATGGATTTCGGCTGTAGTGACTTTAAGGAAAAACTTATCCTTTGCCTCCGGATATATCTCAAACTTCGGTTGCCCGGTCATTTGAACATTCACTGTCGAGTTCTCAACGGTAATTGTGAAAGTCATATCCTCATCCAGGCGAAATTCACCAGCATAATCCTGAAGCAATTTCTCTGGAAGTTCTATTTCAACTTTTTTTATCCATTTATTGTAATTCACACCGTTTATCATTTTTTCAAACACGGCTAACTCGTAAAGTGGTTTTTTGTTGTGAGGTTCCGGCCACTCAACAGGTATACCAATTGGGGTGAAGCAGATTCTTTCGTACTGATCAGGTATCTCAAATACTTCCTTCAGCAACTCGTAGGGAACAGAATCCTGTGAGAAAACCGTACCATAACCAAGTGCACGGGCAGCTACCATCAAAAGAACTGAGGCGGCAGAACCGTCATAGATATTGTAGCTCGGGTATTTTGAGGCGGAGTCAACCAAAACGACAACGTACACAGGAGCAGAAAGGAACTTTGTGAAATAATTATCGGCTCCGCTTCTTATTTTTTCAAGTTCTTTTTCGTCATTAACTCCACGCTCTTTTGCTCTTCTTATTCTTCTTTCAATTCCCTTCTTTTTAAGAAGATCAAGTTTCGCCCTGTCCTGTATTACTAGGAATTTCCAGGGCTGCTGGTTTCCTGAAGTTGGACTCGTCGCGGCCATTTCAAGTATTTTCATAAGATGTTCCTGTGGCACAGGATCTGGTTTAAAATTCCTTACAGAGCGGCGTGCTTTCATGGTGTTGAAAAGGTATTCCTGTTCCGGTGTGTAAACTGGCTTTTCGAGTACAACTTCACTCCCACTTAATTTGCTATCAGGTAAAGGTGTAATCGTTAAATTTGCAAATGTCCCGGGGGAGTAATTCCCGACCCACAAACCAACGGAACCCTTACTGATTCCGTATTTGAGATCATCCACGATCAGGCATGGAGTATCAACATTATTGATAAACACTTCTGCCTTTTTACCATTCACCACAACTTTTACATGGAACCACTCGTCAGGCGTAATATTTGCATAGGATTCGTATTTCTCTGGTTCAGTATCTCTCAGATAATACCATGTCTTTGCCGGGGAGGCAATATATTGAACCGTGTGCGATCTTGATACTGGGTCATCATTCACCGAGTTTTGAGGACGGAAATATATAGCCTCGTATACATAGTTGTCACGTACTCTGAATGTCAATCCGGTATAATAGGGAACAGCTGCAATATCAAGTTCAATTATCCCATTCTCAAATTCAAAGTTAGGGAGATATATCTGACGCTCTCCGGAACCCTTAGGAAGCTGTAGCGCATCTTTCCCCCTATAATTGATCATTTCTGGTGTGACTCCAACTTCTATGAATTTTGCATTCTGCAGATCAATTTCAGTTTTGTCAGATTGACCAAAATTTGCTGTTAGAAAAAGCAGCATGAAGAAGACAGCCACCATTAACTTCTTCATTTTGCCTCCCTGTACTTATACGCACGAACCGAATTAAAATAGAGTGAAGGGACGATGATTAATTCCTTCTCCGGTATATATTCAAAATCAGCCTGCTTCAATCCCGAGGCTCTTGTATCAACCAGCACTTTGGATTCCCCAGACTTACTGATACTGTAAATTATCCCCTCGTAATCTGAGACAAGGAAGTCACCCTCAGGAGTATGTTTTATACCGTCTATTAAAACTGAATCGAATTGTTTAATTACACTTATCTTGTTAGAAGCTAAATCTATTTTCTTAAAGCACTTGTCGGTATTGTTGCCCCAGAAAAGAACATTGTTCATTAAAAACATTCCGTTCGGGCGACCGATACCATCGCCATACAGCCATGGAGTAAACTCACCATTTTCATATCTGAAGATTGTACTCTTATCATTATCAGAAACATAAATAACACCATCGTCTGAAATGACAATATCATTCGGGAATACCGGATCAGGAATAATAAATCGATTTATAACATTTCCTTTTTCTACATCAATCTCCGAAACGGCATCCCGTTCAACTACATAAAGCTTATCCTTGTGGATTTGCATTCCGGTAGGCCGTTTTAATCCTGTAATCCAGTCATACTTAATTATTTCTCCATCCAGAGATACTTGAGAAATGGTTTGTCTTCCAAAAGGACTTAATCCACCAAAATTGGAAACATAGAGAACATCCCGTTTTTTGTCATACACAACAGATTCCGGGACATTAATCCCGCTGGTTATTTTCCAGACTTCACTGATTGAATTATCCATAATTTTAAATTCGGAATCCTGAAAGTAAAATCCCCATCCCCCAAATGTTTCGGTAATCTGAATCATTATTTCATTTTCGCCTTTTTTAAGGGGTAATGAAACTGCGTCAAAGAGACCTGCAATTCCCTGAAAGCCCGGATCACGCTGACGGAAATAACCCTGCGAGGAAGCAACTAACTGGCCATTAACAAAAATCTGAATTGCATCACTATAACCATAAGTGAAAAGCCGGTTCTCATCCTTATCTGACTTAATAATTGTCTTTGCAAAAATAATATCAGGTTCTGGACCGGAACGAGGAGTAAATTTACCTATGTCAACCAGACCGGTTAAATCGCAATGAACATCCTGCCAGACAAGATCCAATTCTTGTTTCTTCGGATGTGCATTCATATCAACTTTATTAAAAGGCATAGGTTGTGATAGTTGCCAGTTTTCAATAATACCAGCCGGCAGAAATTGTTTCTCTGCAGGTTCAAAATTTAAGTCGTTAGTTTGCGAATAGGTGAAATTTGCATAATGTACAGAACCATCCATAGGTGCAAACAAACTAACCGCTCCTTCAGATACTCCGTGCTGCAGGTAGTTCATTACAAGCGCCGGCGTATCAGAATTGCCGAGAAAAATTCTTCCTTGTGAACCAAGCAACTCTAATTTTATATGAAGCCATTCGTTTGGTGGCAGGTTGGCGGTTGCGGTATAACCATTTCCATTGTACAACTGCCAGCTTGATACTCCATTAACTATTGGAGTATACTGAAGCGCATCAACCTGATTAGATTTGTGTGGACGAATATAAAAATGTTCTCCGTTTGTTGGTGACTGCATTCTGAAATTGATTCCGGCAAACCCGCGCTGACCCGTAAAATTCATATCAAACTCAATAACACCATTTCCGAAAATAAGATCCTTTAACTCAGCACTTCCTTTAAGTGCTTTCTGCCCCATATAATCGACAAGTTCACCTCTTTGAATCTGCCATTGGTCTGAGTCAAATGGCGCCAGAGTCTGAGCAGAAAGCGACCAGAACATGAGAAGAACCAGAATTGATAAAAATAACCTTTGATGCTTCATTTATCCCCCTTGGAATAGTTTGTGAAATTTCTCATGTCATTTTAATAAATACACTCGACAATGTATCTCCATATGCTGATCATTTTAGATTCATAATCCATTCATTTTTGTAAATATTATCTTTATTTTCATTAAGACTGTTTAAGGGCTTATCCGGGGGAGTATTATGGCAAGCGACAAAGAATTAATTAATCTCTGCAAAATTTCAATAGAGCACAAGCTTGGCTGGGTTAAAAGTGAAGATTGGAAGCAGCGTGATTATGAATATCTTAGTGAGCTAATCTATCAGAAAACGAATACACTACTAAGTGTATCAACCTTAAAAAGGATTTGGGCTGAGGAAGTTAAGACTATTCCACACCTTAACACCTTAAACGTGCTTGCGCAATTTGCCGGATACGATGACTGGTTTGATTATAAAAAAAAGGCTTCGTTACTAGCACTACCGGAAAAAGAAGAGTTTGAAAAAAAGAAAGAAAATCTAAACATTGCAATATTAAAACGAATATTTTCCCCGCGCCTTGTAATTATGCTAATAATGCTCTTCGGGTTTGCACTATCAATCCCGTATCTTTATGAAGATTCGCCTTCGTTTAATCTAAAAAATATAAAGTTCGAGAGTAAAAAAGTAGTTTCCTCCGGCATTCCTAACTCAGTTGTTTTCGATTACAATATTGACGAGGCAAAATTCGATTCGGCATTCATTCAGCAGTCATGGGATGCCCGAATGAGAAATCAGGTTTATCCGGAAAAATATCAACACACATCAATTTATTACTATCCCGGTTATCATAGAGCCAAACTAATACTGAATGAGACCATTGTTAAGCAGCACGATATTCATATTACAACGAACGGTTGGCTTGGCCTGGTACGTTATAGAATGGATCAATTGATACCGACGTATCTGCCTTCGAATAAACTTATTGTGAATGGCAGATTATTTGTAAGTGAGGAAGTACTGAAGCAAAACAATATTGCTGTCGGGGAAAAAGAATATAGTGTAAGTTATTACAATGTACGCGATTTTGAGGGGCTTTCCGGCGATAACTTTATCCTTGAAACTGAGATAATGAGTAAGCTTGATGAAGGTGCGTTAACATGTCAGGATATGATGATGTTTATTATGTGCGAAAACGGTAGACAGGCCTTTTCAATTGGCGAGGCTGGATGCGCCGCAAATCTGAATTTGAAAACCATGGATGAATGGGTTTTGGGAAGGGAGAATGATCTCTCAATGTTCGGCTGCGATATGGATAAGTGGAATAAAGTCACCTATTCCGTGAAAGATAACACTATTAACATTTCGCTTAATGACAAACACATATACGAAGTGTCTTACGAAAAGAGTGCGGGAAGGATTATCGGGCTGCATTACTTTTTTAATGGTACAGGTTCTGTTAACTATGTAAAACTCCTGGATGAGAATAAAAAGATAGTGTATGAAGATAGTTTTGAGAGGAAGAATGAAACATTGACACCAACGGAGTTTAACTAATTATCAATTTTTGATTTTTCTTGTTAAAGTGGTATAACAAACTCCAGCTCACCCCGTGCATTACCGATGATGAGAATGTTGTTTTCTCTGTCAAATGTATGGAGGGATGCAATGGTGTTCCCCACAAAATAGCCAATTGCTGCTCCCAGGAAAACATCAGAAAGCCAATGACTGTTTGAATAAACCCTCTCTACTCCGGTTAATATTGCTGGTGCATATATCAGAGCTTTCAGATAATTGCTTTCAACATGAGAAGCGAAAACGCTTGATAAGGTAAAAGCCAGAGTGGTGTGACCAGAGGGGAGAGATCTTTCTCCACTGTTTGCAGGATTGAAAGCGTTGAACTGTGATGCCCCGGCATTAAGATAAGGTCGTGATCTTCCGAAACTAAATTTTAATAAATTGGAAATATTTTCCGCTACCAGAAATCCTTCGAACAATTCTATTCCTATAAGGTTTAATTCAGGCTCAGAGCTAATATATCCCAAAACGTTAAAACCGATAGCCGAATAGAGAAGTGTGGTATTTCTTCCATAATATTCGGCACCCTTCAAGACTGTGGAATTAGCAACTTCTCTATTTCGCTTAAAATGTTTATCAAGGTTACCATCAATTGTTGTAAGGAGATATGTGCCCAGACCAATGGCGCCTAATGTCAGATAGTCGGTCTCATCCCAATAAACTGGTTTCTGAATTACAGATAACAAATCGTTGGAAATGATAGGTGCGCTGAAGGCAGCGGAGCTGAATAAATCGGGTCTCTCAAAATTTACAGTTGGAGAAAATGTTGTGCGAACATTGCGTGCACTCAAATGTGATTTTAATTCATTAACAGGAAATGAATTCAGCTTGGAGTCTATTTTATAATTTTCCTCAATAAAATCTATTTTTAATTCAGGTCGATTTACAGGCTTACTAAAAAACGACAATTGCCTTTCCGGGGTTAGCACCTTCGGGCTGACAGGTTGTAATGCTTTCGGGGCAAGTTCTTTGCTATCCAGTTTATAAATACTGTCCGGACTATCTTCCAAAAAAAAGAGAAGCGCTACTAAAAGGAGCAGCAAAATTAATATGGCAAAATAATGATATCTTTTCATTCTGTGGTGAAACTACAAAAAGCCTGATTAGTTTGAAACAGAAAAGTAACAAAATTACATAAGGAAATAGTTCTTAGGGAGTCAGATTAGTTAGATATTTTGAAACCTGCAATCAGGTTCCATCCCTTCAGGGATAGGTTATTATTGAGAAAATCCTGATTAAAATACCCGCCACGGAGGTATAACTCGGACGTTATAGCTGTTTTATAACTCAACTTTACGTGTATGTTATTCTCGGAATCAATAAGAGAGTAGGGGAGGATATCATCTGAGGAATTATAATTAAAATTTCGCCAGTTGTAATCAGCAATAAAAAAGGCCGAAAAATCCTTGAAGATAATTGTACCCGCAAGAAGTCGAATGATACTTTCACTTGAAAAGCCTGTTGTAAGTTCCGACGAGTGAATCAAAAATTTAACCTGAAGATTAAAGACATAACTTTTAATATGATTGATTTGGAAAAGCGGTCCCACTCTCCAGCCGCTGTTTTTGTTCTTCGCGGAAAGGGCAAACCGTTCCAGATAAATCCCATAGCTTAAGTTGGTATAGGGTGTGAAGTAATGAAAAAGCCTGTTTTCCAAAAAAACCAGATCGGAGGTCTGTTCAAACAACCCGGATATATCCTGATAAGCGATGCCCATAGTAGTGCGGGCGGGAATACTTTCAGCCAGCTTCCAATCCAGAAATGGCTGCACGAAGTAAATGTCAAAAGTATTATCAAGACTAATGCTGTTGAAAAGATAATATTTTTTAGAAAGATTTATTCCCCAGGTAAAGTCGCCATACTTTTCCTGATAATTCCCTTCAATTTTCAACTTAAGCGATCGTACGAGATCATCACTTCCATAAATTTCAGGTAAGGCTAAGAACTGAAATCCGCCTTTGTTGTTTTCACCTTTTAAATCGTACTGGAGTTTAAATTGTCCGTTAAAATATTTTTGAGAGTTAGTGTATGATTGGCTTCCGTCAGTAAAAAACAGTCCTGTGCCAACTCCAACAGAATATTTCAGTTGTGCGGTTAGCATACTGGCAAATAAAATTAACAGGATAAATAAATATTTAATTTTCATCAAACAGTTTAAGTCTTTTTGTTAAAGTGGATTTATATTCCTGAAGCCTTTTCCTGGTTTCGGAAAGTAATGAAGCGTAATCCTCCAATGATATTTCAATGGTATCTTTTTCAGCTTCAGAAAAAACATTCTTTTTAATCGCAGAATTATAGTTGGATAACTGCTCAAGAATGGTGGCAAAAGTATTAGCTCCAAGAAGTGTCGTATTTCTGATAGCGTTATATTCGCCGCCTGATAAAGTGACGTCGTTTTCTCTCATATCTGTGGGGGAATCAACACTCGTAAATGATCCGTTTCCGTAAGAAAAAAGGTTTAAGGAGCGGGTTTCACTTTGGAAGGATGTCTCTTCGAAGAATGCTTCAGATTGCTCTCTAAGTAGAGAAATTTCATTTGCCTCATTCAAGCTGTTTTCAATTACAGCTAAGTGAGAATTAACTTCGGCTAAAGCATTTTGAAAATACTCTAGTAAAACTACTTTCGAGAGTGATTCCTGTGTCTTGATATCCACATTGAGTAATTTATAGGGGTCGATTGATAGTATGCCTAACTTTGGCTGAACCAATAGTTTTTTCTCAGTTAATTCAAAAATTTGCTGATCCAAATATTGTGAGTGTGGCTTGTTAGATACTAGCTTAAGAGAATCTAGCTTAACAGAATATGCTTTGTAAAGCTTCTGTCGGGTTGAATTAATCAAGTCACTCCGGTAATTCTGCTTTTCTTTAAGACTGCGAATCTGGTTAGTTATTCCAACAGAACCTGACATAATACGAACGATTTCACTTTTGTTGTCATCCCGGTTAAGTTTAAGCACGTCCAGTTTACGTGATATTTTATCGAACTCCAGGGTTAAAGAATCTATTTTTGCTTTATTTTGATGAAATTGCAGGACCGATGAAAATAAATTGTTTTCCCATTCAACAATGTTCTGAGCCCTGACTGATCCGGGGCAAAGCAGCAGAAAGGCAATTCCTGCATAGAAAATATATTTATAATTTTTATTTTGTTTCATTATGCTAATCCATATTTCTCAAGTTTATAATACAAGGTACTTGTGTTAATGCCCAACAATTTGGCAGCCCGGTTTTTAACTCCGTCTGAGTTTTTAAGCGCCTGAGTTACCATACTCTTTTCGAATGCGAACAGGGCTTCTTCAAGGGGGAGATTTCCGTAACCAATATTTGGTGAAATTGTATTGGAAAGATGACCGGTAATCAATCCGGCATCAATTTCCCGTCCGGATGAAATAAAGAATAATCTTTCAACCAGATTTTCAAGTTCACGGATATTACCCGGCCACGAATAATTGAGAAACAATCTGAATCCATCTTCGCTGACTATTTTTGATTCCTTTTTATATTTCAAAGCAAGTTTTTTTAAAAAATGATTGATCAGTAAAACAATATCATCTTTCCTTTCCCTTAGTGATGGAACCTTTATTGGGATTACACTCAATCGGTAAAACAAATCTTCCCTAAAATGCTCGTCAGCTATAGATTTTTGAAGATCCTTATTTGTTGCCGCAATAATCCTTACGTCAGATGTTATTGTCTCCTCACCGCCTACACGTTCAAATTCACCCTCCTGAAGAACACGCAGCAGTTTAACCTGCATATTAAGGGATACATCTCCAATCTCATCAAGAAAAAGAGTACCGTGGTGAGCCAGTTCAAATCTCCCTTTCTTTTGTCTGATCGCTCCCGTAAAAGACCCTTTCTCATGCCCAAATAATTCACTTTCCAAAAGGTTTTCGTTTAGGGCGCCACAATTGATTCTGATAAAAGGATTTTCCGAACGGTTACTTTTATTGTGGATAGCCCTGGCAATTAGTTCTTTGCCCGTTCCACTTTCACCCTGAACGAGAACTGCGCTGTCGCTGTCGGCTATTTTATCAATTAACGAAAATATTTCCAGGATTGGCTTTGAGTTACCAATAATGTCGGAGTATTCTTCTGATATTTCATCTGACAAAACCCGGTTCTGTTCCCGTAATGAATCAAACTGTTTTCTATCATTAATCTTTTGAATTAATTTCTGAATCCGTATCCTCAATTCATCCGGTGAAAAGGGTTTTGTTAGGAAATCAGCTGCTCCAAGTTTCATTGCTTCAACGGCATCTTCCACTGTGCCGTAGGCAGAAATCATTAACACTTCTATGTTTTGATCAATCTCTTTCAATGCCGCCAGGATTTCAATACCATTCAGGGGATCCATTTTGAGATCGAGGACAGCTAAATCCGGAACTTCAATTTCTGCTTTTCTAATAGCGTCAGGTCCATTATCAAATGACAATATCCTATAGTTATCACGCTTCAGCGTATCTTCGATACCTAAACGCATCGTATCATTGTCTTCGACAATTAATATTCTTTCTTTTTTCATTTCATTTTTCTTTTATTATTTTGGCTACAACACCATTTGGTTTATTTAATTCAAATAATAATTCAGAATTATTTTCAAGGCAATATTTTTTTGAGATGGCGAGTCCTAAACCAACTCCGTCTTTTTTTGTTGTGTAAAAGAGCTCAAAAAGTTTCTCCGTATCCTGATCTGGTATTCCACATCCATTATCCCTAACGGCAATAATCGAGAATCCGTTTTCTGCCCAGGTTGAAATTTCTATTGACCCGGAATTATCAACAGCATCTGCTGCGTTAATAATCAAATTAATAAGGATGTGCTTAAGTTGATCTTTATCGAATTTTATATGACCCAGGTCTATTCTGGTTCTTAAATCAATGTTCTTGGAGTTCAGCTTGCTTTGTGTGCTATTTGTTACATCATTAACCAGACTTTCCAGGTCAACAACTTCAGGGTTTGCAGGCGAAGGTTTACTGTAATTAAGATAGGATGATATTAACACTTTTAATCCACTCACTTCATTCAGGATTTTTTCCTGATAATGATAAGGCAGATTATTTTTAAGTAAGTCTTCTTTTGTTAAACCTGCCAGCAATTCAATTCCACCAAGCGGATTTCTAATTTCATGTGCAATTTGAGCCAGCATTTTTTCCCGATCCTTTTGATTGCGCAAGATGTTGTTACGCATCATGTCCATTGCTTTATTAAGTATCCCAAGTTCGCCCTTCATATTTTCCGGTGCTCTTATCTCAAGCTTATTATCGCCAATTGCGCTGCTAAACTCTACCAGTCTGTCGATAGGTTTTGTAATCGAGTTTGCCAGAAACCAGCTGATTATAACTATTATAATAATACCGATTAATCCGAGCAGCCAAAACAAATTGTCGAATTCTTCAATCTTGTTGAAATTTACAGCAAGTGCTTTGATTCCCAAATAAGTATTATTGCCAATTCGATTAAAGCTGAATAAATACCACTGATCGTCAACCCCGAGAAATGGGGTAGAGGTCATTTTTTCGTTCAAACCAAGCAGCTCAATCTCGTCAGCAAACAAACCAAGTTCCGGGTGCTCCATCGTTGACCGGGGATTCTGAGCTGAGTAATTAATCTCCAGAGTATTATCAAAAACAAAAATATCAGACTGAAATTCTTCGAACGATCTTTTATTTAGAGTAGTTTCTAAATACTTTGTTAGGGAAGAGGTCGGCTTGCCCAAATCAAGAAGTTCAATCATTTTAAAATCCAGATCCTCAGTCAGTACGTTGGATATTATATTAAGTTGATCTTCAAGTTGCTGCATATACAGGTCTTTAACAAAATAATAGCTTCCTCTGGACATTAAAAGAACAAGCAGAATTGAGATTGCTGCAAAGGTAAAAATAATACGAGTCTTGTAGTAATATTTATTTAATAATCCAACCACTTGAAAGACCTTAAGTTGATAGAGGCTCACTAAATTTAACAATAAAAAAAGAAAGAAGCGGATGCATATAGTCCGCTTCTTTTGCCTGAGAGCTATTGCTCCAAGGCGGGCTTGGGGAAAATTAATTATTCTAAAGTAGTCCGTAAAAACTTAAATGCCATTGTGAGAATTTAGGCGCATCATCCCATTCCGGATCGACAAGCAGTCTGATTTTTAACTTGTCTGATATTTTAACAGTTACGCCCGCAAAAACATCAGTTGTAGTCTCAGAGATATTACTTAACGGTTGTCTGTATCGTTCACCGAAATCTTCTTCTATATTGTATACTCCGCTATCGTTTTCTTCTCTGTAGTTGAAATAAGCTATCGTTTCGTCTTTTATCCACCATGTTTCCAGTTTTTTGTTTAATCCCAGCATGATTTCAAAATTATCGGAGGCGGCGATATTTAATACAATAGGTATTTGTACCGTCCAGTATTTTGTATTAAAATTCCATTCAAGCCATTTATCTTCATTCAATCTGTAAGTCGATGTATTCGCATGACCATCATAATCGTTATCGTAATAGTTATAACGATTTGAGATTACCGGTTCATTTGTCATGATATCTGTTAATTCTCTTTTGTAATAGAATCCTGCAACGAAGCCGATTCCTTCATTCAATTCCCACTTCAGATTCAACCCGACTTCATGTTTGTTCTTGGTCTTTTCGCCTTTACCCATTCGGTCATCCAGTGTAGAAGATTTACTTACGTACTGGGAATAATAATTATTATACTCGTAATACCAACTTGATTCGTAGAATGAAGTATCTGCGATGAATGAGCTGTTAGTAATGTCAAGCGAAGTATTCGCGTATCTATAATAGAACTTCAATGATGTTTCTTCACTCATTTTCCGGTCAAAATAAATACCCAAATACTTTGTGCTGCCGTCCCGTTCCCAGCTTTGTGTTGTCCCGGATACTGACATATTCTCGTACCAGTTGCCAAGTTCTTTTTCATAATCATTGCTGTAGTTATATTCACTGGAAGAAGAATATGTTTGATTGGCTGATCCGTCAAGGAAGCCAACTTTCAAACCAATACTTGCAGAGGGCGTTAAAACATATTTGGCGCCTAGGCTAACATCAATATGAGAGTAGTCCTGATCCCGATTTTGTGATTGTTTGTTAGACCATTCGCTTCTGTTAAATTCACCGTATTCATCCTGGCTCTGATCCAGATATGATCCGTTTCTACTGTGCCAAACGCCGCTGAAACCAAGTCCGAAACTTAAATCATCATTAGCAGCATAACTTACAAATGTTGTTAGCGAGTGTCCTTCAGTTGTCATATGATCTTCGCCACTGTACCGGTCAATAATAGGAATACTGCTGCTCTCTGCCCCTAATGCTCTTTCGTTGCTAAACGAATCATAGTAGGGACTGTAATTGTAAATCCAGTAGGGAACAGAATAAAAACGATCCTCTTTATAAATGAGTTGATAGGTTGCCCCTACAACGAGGTTTTTTATTTCCTTACCAAGGGGGTAAGTAATCAAACCAAGAGTTGCCACAGGGGAAGGCTCTCTTCTTGAACTATTCAACCAACGCGGATCAAGCGTAGGGGCATATGACCTATCTGAGAGGTAGTAATAAGGATATGGATAACGATTAATAATTTCTGATTCTTCCCGGTCACCTGTAAAGTCGAGGTAGACCAATATATCGTTGTCGCCTAAATCCGGTAAATTTGCCGGATTTAAGTAAGCATCCATAAAGGGATCATTCAGTAATCCCGGGAAAACATTTTTAAAACTGTTAATACCATAAGTGTTAACATATGTGCTGCTAAAAAACATTTCAGAATTTTCAAAACTTTGCTCAGTTGACCTTTCATTGTTGTACTGTGCCAGGGAAAGAGAACTAAGTAATAATATCAGAGTAATAAACTTTTTCATAAAAACTCCTTAAGCATTTGGGTTCATTAATTGTCCAATGAATAATATTGTACCAGTTTCCCGTTCTCTGATAACATATACGAATGGATGATCAAGTACCATCCGTGGTAATGGCGGCGGAGCAGAAGTTACGCCAACATCAACCACAGTAACTGCGGCGGCTTCCGTCCCTTCTTCATTAACTTCTACAAAGGTTTTGTGAATAACATCGTTGATTAGTAGTTGACCTTCTTCTCTCATCCCGGTGAAGTCGGCGTTGTCTGTAAAAGCAACCTCCATACCCATCATGGTGAGAATTTCTTTCAATTTTCTCTTGTACTCAGTTTTGAATTTCGGCATAATCAACTGCATTTCAGTTTCCTGAAATCCATCTGTTATCGTACTCCATTTATCGGAAGTAATTGTAGTTATCATGTCGGTTATGTTTTTATCATGAGAGGGCAGAAGAATTGTCATACTGAAATGCCCCGACCCATATAGTAAATCAGCAGCCTGAAAATCTTCTTCTTCGTAAAATTCGATTAGGCCTGTTTTATCCATCATCTCGCATGAAATTTCTCTTCCCATCAAATCATAAAAGGGACGACTTGTAGTTTTGTTTGGATCAAATTTTGCCTGCCAATCTCCCTTGAAGTAAAGCGCGTTGATAAGATACATTACAGTTGAGGGATCAATGGAATCAAGTACTTCCTTTATTTTCCCATTAGTTTTCCCATTTATCCAACTGTTGATGAGGTTAACGGTTTCAGGGTTATCGAAGTCGGCAGGTCTTACTTCAGCCTGATAATAGTTTGTATTTCTTTGGATGAAATCCTGTTTGAAAGTAAATGAATTCCTGAACCATATTGAATTAGCAATACTGAACTTCACTTTGTTATCAAGCCCGATAAGCAGTTGAGTTAAGTCTTTATTGGATTGATTGATGTCTTCAAGCGATAAATTTCCAAGACCCAAGGTGTTTTGTATAGCATCATAGGTGGATGTGTTTGCTCCGTTAATTGTCATGCTGAGTGCCATTGAAATACTAAGAGGCGAAATAAATATATTTGTTTCCCGTTCGGCCATAGCGAGTTCTTGAAATATCTTCAATCCAAAATTTTCTGAAGATGCCAGAACCTCTTTCTCGGAATAAGTTAACTCTCTTGGTAATGATCCGTCATCAGGTTCTATGTTGCTTTCACTGCATCCAGCCAACGCTAAAGTCATTAAAAAAATGATAATTGCAATAAGTGAAAGAATGATGAAATTAATTCTACTTGTCATGTTATCCTCAATTGGTTATACAACTGGGTACACGCAACTAGTATGCCACACAGATTTCAAAATATTGTGCGTTTTTTGATGATAATGCGAATTCTTGGTCTGGTAATATAAAAGCTGTTATCAGTTATCTGAAAATGCCTCGAAAAGCTGAGTTCTGAGTGGAAAAACAGGTCAATTTTACTATCCAAAGTCAAGTTTTCTGTTTAAAAATATTTAACTATTTTTCTTATACACTTTAAGACTAGGGTGTACTTTTTTACAAAAAAGAGGGATAAGAGAAGACATTGTCACTAAGAAAAAAAATATTAGATTTCTTTACCAGGAAGGATAGTGCCAGTACTGGTGGAGGGGAGAAAGCTTTTTTAAAGCAAGTATCCATGGGTAAAATGACTGCAAGACAACGTATTGAGCTATTGCTCGATCCATTTTCATTCCATGAGTATGATCTTTTCGTTCAGCATAAGTGTACTGACTTCGATATGGATCAGAAAACTTTACATGCGGATGGCGTAGTAACCGGAACAGGCACCATGAATGGCAGACCAGTTGCAATTTATGCACAGGATTTTACCGTTGCAGGTGGTTCATTGGGACTTGCACATGCCCGTAAGATTACAAAGTTAATGGATCATTCAATGAGAAACGGAATACCATTAATTGGTATTAACGATTCCGGCGGTGCAAGAATACAAGAGGGTGTTAATTCTTTAGCCGGTTATGGCGAAATATTTTACAGAAATACCATGGCATCGGGTTTAGTACCACAGATTTCTGTTATACTTGGTCCCTGTGCAGGCGGAGCAGTTTACTCGCCGGCATTAACCGATTTCACATTTGTGGTTGATAAAATATCAAAGATGTTTATAACAGGTCCGGAAGTTATTAAAACTGTTTTAGGCGAAGAGATTTCTATGGAAGACTTGGGTGGCGCAAGAGTCCAGACTGAAATAACCGGCAACGCTCATTTCTTTGCAAAATCAGAAATTGAATGTTTCGATCAGATTAAAAAGCTTCTTACTTATATTCCGTGGAACAACAGAAAGCTTGCTGATAGAATGCCTAAACTTCCTCCAAAAGCTGCTTTTGATATTGAAAAAATTATTCCTTCGGAACCAAACAAACCTTATGATATCAGAAATATTATCAGAGCAATATCCGATGATTCCGATTTCTTCGAAGTGCAGGAAAGCTGGGCGGAAAATATTGTAATTGGTTTCTGTAGAATTGAAGGGCAGACAATTGGTGTTGTTGGCAATCAACCACTGGTGCTTGCGGGTGTGCTGGATGTGGATTCCTCCGATAAAGCTGCTCGTTTTATCAGATATTGCGACGCTTTTAATATTCCTCTGGTTACCTTGGTTGACTTACCCGGCTATCTGCCCGGCGTCGATCAGGAACATGCTGGTGTAATTCGTCATGGAGCAAAAATTCTTTATGCATACAGTGAAGCTACGGTTCCTAAGATTACAATGATTTTAAGAAAAGCTTATGGCGGTGGTTATATAGCCATGTGTTCACGTCATCTGGGCGCTGATTTTGTATTCGCATGGCCAACTGCGGAAATTGCCGTAATGGGTCCTGAAGGAGCTGCAAACATCATTTTCCGTAAAGAAATTACTACTGCTGCAGATCCTGATGCAATGCGAGCTGAGAAAGTAGCTGAATACACCGAGAAATTTGCTAATCCTTATGTTGCTGCCGCAAGTGGTCATCTTGACTCTGTTATAGAGCCATCGCAGACACGTGAAGTGATAATGCACTCTTTAAGAGTAGCAGCTAATAAAGAAGAAGTCAGACCTAAAAAGAAACATGGAGTTCCGCCATTCTAATGGAAAAAGAAAAAGGTAAATTAATTATAGACGACACGGTTTATGAAACCTATATAACCCAAAAAGTTTTGAACCGTAGAAAATATCAACCTGCTGATCCGCATGAAATTAAGGCGATCATTCCCGGTACAATAAGAGAAATTCATGTGAAGGTTGGGCAGAATGTGAAGAAGCATGAAGAACTCTTTATTCTCGAAGCCATGAAAATGCGAAACAGGGTTTATGCCCCTATGGAAGGAAAGATAAAGTCGATTCATATGGAATCAAATCAGATGGTTGCAAAGCATGATCTTTTAATAGAGATTGAATAGAACTTACAACAAACATTATGATATGTTAAATGAAAGAGCGAGTATATTTACTCGCTCTTTTTATTTTAATACTTCAATTTATTTACTGTGATCCACAGGCAATGGCACTGAAGAGCGAACATGAAGATCCCTTTGCGGGAATGGAATCTCAATTTTATACTCTTTAAATTTTTTGACGATAGCACAATTTAGGTCAGATTTAATATAATAGTATTTTTTGGGTCCGGGAATCCAGACGCGCAATCGCATGTTCCAGGATGAATCTCCAAATTCAACTAAATGAACCTCTGGTTCCGGAGTGGATAAAACATCTGAGTTTTCCACACCAACTTCTTTCAGTGCTTTCAGGACGGTATCAAGATCGGATGCGTACGATACACCAACATCAAGATCGAGTCTGATCTTTTTATCGCCATGCGACCAGTTGATTACTGTACTGGAAATAAAATCAGAATTTGGAACAATATAGGAAATATTGTTAAGCGATTTAATGGTGGTTGATCTAATATTAATGTGAGTTACATCTCCTTGAGTTTCACCGACTGTCACTCTGTCACCGACAGAAATAGGGCGTTCGAAGAGTAGAATTAAACCTGCGATGAAATTTGAGGTGACATTTTGTAAACCGAAACCTATACCAACAGAGAGAAATCCCAATACAACAGCCAGTCCGCTCAAATCTATTCCAATAAATTGGAGGGCAACAATCATCCCGACGAAAGTGATAATATATTGTGTGATTCTTACCAACGTGAATTGAATAGCTTCTTGAATATGCAGTTTGGTAAGTATTGTTTTAAGAAGTTTGTTTTTTATCATCCGCGAAAGGATTATGAAAAAGATGACAATAATTACAAATACAAAAAGGGAAGATAAAGTTATAGGGGTTTGATTTATTACAAAAAGTGGATAAGTTAAAACGTTTTCGATGGTTGAGCTTATTTGTTTTGTTCCCATGATAATAATATTCTTTCAATTTTATATAATATTTACAAATTAAGCCGGCCCTGTTCATTTTGCAAGTGTTTTCTTATGTATCTTTTTACATCGAACTTTCTCATACATCCATTATAATTCATATATCTGATTTTTCCAAAAACAGGGCGTTCAGTCCAGGCACGATCATGAATACCCCCGATAGACCATGCAATCCCCGCATAACCATTCGGGTCTCTTCCGTCAAGTTCGTATTTATCATTAAGGTGGATAGCAATAGCAAAGGCGTCTTCCGGTGATTTACTCCACTCTAATATTTTCTTTGCCCAATACATCCGCATGAATCCATGCATTTTCCCAGTTGTCTTCATTTCAACCTGGGCAGCATTCCATAGTGGATCGTGTGTGGTGGCTGATTCAAATTGATCGAGCGAATAAGTGAATTCACGCTGGTCATCCCGGTGTTCATTCAAGGTTTTTTTTGACCAGTGATGAACTCCTTCGAAAGAATCGTAATGTGGATTATAGTAACAAAAGTTGTCTGATAACTCACGCCTTATGATTAACTCCTCCAGGAAGGATTTTTTTGATTCCAGATATTCACTCAATGGCTCAACTGCCAGTGCGATCCTTTGGGCTGATATTTGTCCAAAATGCAAATATGGGGATAGATTTGAAAGGGCATCAAGATTTGGATCATTTCTATCTGTATAGTAGACTTCAAGTTTTTGATTAACAAAGCTTTCCAGAGCATTATGTGCAGCTTCTTCACCGGGTTTTAGCCAGGTTACTTCCTCAACGTCTGTATTTACCTTTAAAGATTTTCTTAGTTTTCCCCAATCGTTTTTAGCCGCCGGAAGAATTTCTTTCTGTTTTTCAACTTTGAAAAATTCATCCATGTATTCAGGAAGCAATTTATTTATCTTCGGGCGAATTGTATAAGCGGCATACTCAAGCTTGGGAGAAGCAATCCAGCATGGTACAATATTATGTGCATCGACCTCATGGAATGGAATATTAATATTTTGGGAAAGGGAGTCTTTCCATTCAACAACGCTTCTAAGGGGATTGAAATCTGTTACCAGTTCAGAAATATTATTTTTTGCGATAAATTTGGGCAGTTCAAGCCCCGGATCACCAGTAAGAATATGGAAGGGGATGTTTAACGACTGAAGTGTTATTTCAAGTTGTTCTAACCCTTTTAGCATGAATTCATATTGGCGAATTGTTGCGTTACTGAATGTAGGGAGGAGACAAAAGACAACTATTAAACACTCATTGTTTTGTTTTGCAAGCTGCTGTGCGTGCAAAAGCGCCCAGTTATCATAAACTCTCTGATCACGCTGCATCCAATAAAGAATCGGACCTTGTCGAGATGAACTCTCATTTAGCAGTCTGGCTCTATTTGGATTTATAATCATGATTTCGATTTAGTTTGATCCCATTTTAACGATTTCGTCAAACTCTTTCTTCTCGATAGGAAAAGCAGATAAACGATTACCTCTTTGAACCAGTCGCATATCCGTTAAAGAAGGGCACGCTTTTATTTCTTCCAAGGTAATCTGTTTTTTAAATTTTTTGATTAATTTAATATCAACCATGAACCAGGCGGGTTCATTATTCTTGCTTTTAGCATCGAAATATTTTGAATCAGGATTGAAAGCGTTAAAATCAGGATATGCTTCTTTAACAATTTCGCATTGGCCAACTACAGCATTAGGTTTCGCGTTGCTATGATATAACAGGACTTTATCTCCAGTCCCCATATCGTCACGAATAAAATTCCTTACCTGGTAGTTGCGAATGCCGTCCCAGTAAGTGGTCTGATTTTTTTCCTTTGCCAGGTCATCAATAGAATAACTGGTGGGTTCAGTTTTAAATAGCCAGTATTTATTTGCCATAAATCAACCATAATATATTATTAAAAATGTTCGTTATTTATTTCCCAGATACTTTTTTAAGTATCTGCCGGTATGCGAATTTGGATTCTCTGCAATCTCCTCCGGAGTTCCGGTGGCAACAACTTCTCCGCCCTTATCTCCGGCATCCGGACCAAGGTCAATAACATAGTCAGCACATTTTATAACATCAAGATTATGTTCAATAATTACCACCGAATTGCCCATTTCTATTAACATATTAAAACAATTAAGAAGTTTTTTAATATCGTCAAAATGGAGACCCGTTGTAGGTTCATCAAAAATAAAGAGAGTATTTTTATTTTTTCGTCGGGCTAATATATGCAAGGCTAATTTTACCCTTTGTGCTTCGCCGCCTGAAAGTGTATTTGAAGGCTGACCGAGTTTGATGTAGCCCATACCTACATCAGAAAGAGCCTCAAGATACTGTATAATTTTTGGCTGTAGTTCGAAATACTCCAGGGCATCATCAACGGTCATGTTTAATACATCAACAATATTTTTGCCTTTATAAGTTATATCCCGCACTTCTTTTTTGAAACGAGTTCCCTTACAGTCATCACATTCCAGAAAAAGGTCAGCAAGAAATTGCATCTCGATTTTCACAAAGCCTTCACCCTGGCACGTTTCGCACCGGCCGCCTGTAACATTAAAAGAAAAGTAACCCGGTTTATAAGCACGTGATCGTGCCTGTGGTGTTGCGGCAAACAGCTCTCTTATTTGCTCGTAACCTTTTACATAACTGATAGGGTTGGAGCGGGGTGATTTACCAATTGGGGTTTGATCTACAATCTGAATTTCAGTTATTTTATTAAAACCATCTATCGACTGATATTTTCCAATCTTAGGCGGATTGCCGCCGCTCATCTTTACTATTCCACCATAAAGAATATCATGTACCAAAGTACTTTTTCCGGAACCACTTACACCGGTAACCACTACAAATTTATTGAGCGGAAATTCAACATCAATATTCTTAAGGTTATTTTCGGATGCCCCCTTGATAGTAATTACTTTTGTCTTTTTAGTGTTTCTTACCTTAGGAAGCTTTATTGATGATTTGCCTGAGAGGTACTTACCTGTGATAGAGTTTTTGTCCTTTATTATTTGAGCATATGTACCCGTTGCAATTATCTCTCCACCATGGACCCCTGCTTTAGGACCCATATCAATTAAAAGATCGGCTTCTTCCATCATTTCGGAATCGTGTTCAACTACCAGAACTGTGTTGCCGATGTCGCGTAAGGACTTGAGTATATTAATTAGCCTGGAGTTATCGCGGGGATGAAGTCCAATACTAGGTTCATCCAAAACGTATAATGTTCCGATAAGAGCAGAACCCAGTGAAGTAGCCAGATTTATTCTTTGTGTTTCACCGCCTGATAAGGTGCCGCTTAGTCTATCCAGTGTAAGGTAACCCAGTCCGACTTCATTAAGGAAGGTTAAACGCTTTTTTATTTCTTCAAGAATTCTCTCAGCAATTGAAAACTCGTAGGGGGTAAATTTTAATTCCTTGAAAAAACCATTTGCTTTTTCAATGGACATCTCAATAACATCATTAATAGAATGGTCCTGTATCTTTACCTGCAAAGCTTCACGACGTAATCGGGATCCCTTGCATGCAGTACATTTTGTATAACCACGATATTTACTAAGCAGAATGCGGATATGCATTTTGTAAGTTTTCTTCTCAAGACTTTCGAAGAAACCATCAATGCCAGGGAATCCTTTACAGCCTGATCGTATCACTTTTATCTGTTCTGCGCCTAATTTTTCGAATGGAACATTTAGGGGAATATCATTGTCTTTTGCAACCCTTACAAGTTCACGTAAATGCTTGCTATATTTTACTGAACGCCAGGGTGCTATTGCGCCATCTAGTAAGGTAAGTCTCGGATTGGGAATTACAAGATCCATATCATAACCAACTGTTTTACCAAAACCCTGGCAAACGGGGCATGCACCAAATGGATTGTTAAAGGAAAAAAACCTTGGCTGGGGTTCTTCGTATTTTATTCCACAGCACTCGTAGAATTGTGTGAAGAGGTCAATAACATTTGTCTCAGCATTTATGGTTACAAGTCTGCCTTCACCTTCTTTGAAGGTAGTCTCTATTGATTCAGCAAGAGTCTCTCTCACACTTCCCTTTTTTACCTTGAAGCGGTCTATGATTACATAAAGATTTTTTTTCGATTTTATTTTCTGTGAATCTTCATTCAGGTCAATCAGGCTGTCTTTGTAATATACCCGAAAGAAACCCTTCTTCAATAGGAGCTCAATTTCCTCTTTAACTGTTCGTCCTTCGTGTGCGTGGAGAGGAAAACCAAGGTAGAAACGAGAGTCCTCTTCCTCATCTTCCAGAAAATCGGTTACTGTTCTAACGGAATCTTTTGTAACTACTTTCCCACAACTAAAGCAGAAAGTTTTCCCAACACGAGCGTAAAGTAGTCTTAAGTAATCGTATACCTCGGTAGATGTGCCGACTGTTGAGCGAGGGTTTCTGGCGCCTTTTTTTTGTTCAATTGCAACAGCAGGACAAATGCCATGAATAAAGTCAACATCGGGCTTGTTCATTCTCTCAAGGAATTGTCTGGCATAAGAAGAAAGACTTTCAACATATCGGCGCTGCCCTTCGGCATAAATTGTGTCGAAGACAAGAGATGATTTCCCACTGCCGCTGACGCCAGTAACGACAATTAACTTATTACGCGGAATCTCAAGGTTAATATTTTTCAGGTTATGTTGTCTTGCTCCCTGAACAATGATTTTATCTTTGGAGTATTTCGGTTTCTTATCAATCATTTTAAAAATTCATCTACGCTTTTAAAAAGAATAAAATAGTTAAAAATATCTTACAAAAGAATTTTCACTGGTATGGTAAAGCAAGTTTCGAGACAAATAGTTTCTGAAGGAGCTAGTTTTTAGCCTCTTGCTCCAAAACATCCTCAGCTTTAGGAGTAAGTCCTAATTTATCTTGAAGTTCGAGCATCTCCCTGATTTTTTCATCAAGGATTTCATTTTGACGTCTTAGCTGGAATATTTTGGCATCCATCTCATTTTCGTAATCCATTTTATCCCAATACCCCCGCTGTTCGAAGTAATTCTTAAACAACCAGTTGTGCTTTAGCGCTTCCATGTTTTCAGCAAATTTCGATGCGCCTCTCATAGTTGCGTCAGTTGTGCTGACAAGGTTATTGATAACAGCCTTTATGGAGTCGTATGCATTTTCATCTGAAACGAGAGCTCCCAACACACCTTTTCCTTCATCAACTTTTGCAATTACTTCCTTAATACTTGCCATTGTAGTATCAACGTTGGCAACAATTCTTTCAAATCCGGTAGATGCATTTACGAGGAATTCCGATACTTCTTCAAACTTCGCAGTAATTTTTTTTAAACTTTTGTCAGCTGATTTGGTAATTGCGACAGTGGAATTGTATAAATCATCATTATTAACAAGATGGCCAATTGAGCCTTCCCCGGCATTTATTTTAGTAACAATTCCCGAAAAATCTTTTGTGATAACTTTTATATATGCCATTATTTCCTGTGTTTCTTCAATAATTTCAGAAATATTAACCGGATCTTTAGAGGGGATTATACCACCATCCTTAACCATTTCCATATTTGCCGAACCGGCAGTAATTGCAATGATTTTTTTTCCAACCAGCCCCTCAGTCTCGATTGATGCGCGGCTATCCAGGCGGATAAAATGTCTTACATTTTCATCTATTCGTAACTCAACTTCAACTCTGCCTGATGTATCAGAAGCCAATGATACACCTCTAACACTGCCAATATCATAACCGCTTAACCGGACAGGCGCACCGGCTTTAAGTCCTTCTATGGCACTGAAATAAGATTTAACAGAAATGGTGGAAGCAAATAGCGATTCCTTGTTGCCAAGCAACAAAATAGAAATTACCATCAAAACTGTTCCAAGAAAAATAAAAATCCCTAATCGTGCACCTTCGAAATGCTTAAACATTTTTGCTCCTGTCAAACTTTTATTAATTCCGTACTAAAGAAATTCTTGAGGAAAGGATCATCGGTATCTGTAAGATCCTTTAGATCGCCTTCATAACGGATTTCGCCATCTTTAAGTAAAATTGCCCTGTCTGCAATAATTTGAGCACAGATCAAATCATGCGTAACAACAATTGAAGTCATCTTCAGCTGTTTCTGGAGATTAAGTATCAGTTCACTAATCTCTTTCGAAGTTATTGGATCGAGACCTGTTGTTGGTTCGTCGTATAACATCAATTCCGGATCAGTAATAATTGATCTTGCAAGTCCGATTCTTTTACGCATACCTCCGGAAAGTTCAGAGGGCATTTTATCAACGGCATCGGCAAGCGATACCAATTCAAGAGTATTCATTACCTTATCATCTAACTCGCTTCTCGTAAAATTGAAATTGCGCACAAGCGGAAACTCCAAATTCTCTCTTACTGTCATGCTGTCGTATAAAGCTGCGCTCTGGAAAAGAAATCCTACGCCTTTCCTCACTTCGTTAAGCTGCGATATTGAGAGGGCATGAATATTTTTGTCCCGATAATAGATTTCACCGGAATCGGGTTTTAATAACCCAATTATACATTTAAGCAGAACACTTTTCCCCGTTCCGCTCTGCCCGAAAACAATTAAGTTTTCTCCCTCGTTTGCATGCATGGAAACATCATCCAGCACAACTAGCGATCCAAAGCGTTTGCTAAGGTTTTCAATATTTATTAACCTACTGTCGGCCATAACCACAATGATATTTTTACAAGTACAGTATCAAAAACCAATATTAACAAAGAGGCTGTTACAACCGAAGTTGTTGATGCACGACCAACGCCCTCGGTCCCGCCAACGGTTGTATAACCTTTGTAAGCTCCCACTAGGCCAACAATGTATCCAAAGACAAATGTTTTACCTATGCCCGGTAGCAAATCGCCAAAAGATATGGAAGTTACAACTGAGTTAACGTAGTAAATAAAACTCATGTTTTCAGTTATAATAACCGCAATATAACCGCCAAGTATTGAAAGAAAGATAACATAGATGGTCAGAATGGGAAGTATCATGGTTGTTGCAATGATTCTTGTAACGACCAAAAACTTAAAAGGCTCTATGGCCGAAACCTCCATGGCATCAATCTGTTCAGTTACTCTCATAGAACCTAATTCCGCGCCAATGCCGGAGCTTACCCTTCCGGCAAATATAAGGGCAGTAAGCACAGGACCTAACTCGCGGATTACGGAAAGGGAAACCATGGCGGGTAAAAAGTCGGTTGCGCCAAACCTTTGCAACACCGGTTGACTTTGCATTGTAAGTACTAACCCGATGATAATACCCATAATGCTGACAATTGGAAATGTCTTAACACCAAGCTCGTCCATATGCTTCTTGATTTCCTTGATTTCATAGGGAGGAATAAAAGCCTGTTTGAGAAACTCCCAGTTAAAAACAGTTAAACCTGTAATTGTGGCGAAAAAATTATACATAGATTCGCTAAATGAGAGTTTTTTCTTGTATATGGATTGAGGTATCTTCATTGCCAGTTGAATTTATTAACTTAAAAGATAGTAAATCTTGCCCTTATTTGTAGACATATATTGTAAAAACGGGTGACAACATTTTAAGCCTAAAAGGCGTTTTCAATATGATTAATATATGGTTCTTTGCCCTTTTGCAAAACGATTGCTATCACATCCAGTCGGCATATTTTATCTGAAATCTCTTTTTCGTATAAATATGCCGAAGCAATCTTTCTTATTTGACTCTGTTTCCCTTTGGTTATGGAACACTCGGGTAGCCCATATTCCAGACTTTCTCTTGTTTTAACTTCCACAAAAACTAAAGTGTTGTTATCCTCAGCTATTATATCAATCTCACCATGCCCAAAATGATAATTTCTCTCAACAATATCATAACCCTTATCTGTAAGAAATTTTACAGCCATTTCTTCACCTTCATCGCCTGATTTCCGTGAGTTTTTACCCATAGATTCTCAAAGGGGCAGCATTGATTTTAGATCTTAAAGAATATTACCCAGAAAAGATTTTCGATGGTAACTTGTTGCCCCATGCTCCTTAATTGATTTAATGTGTACTCTGGTTCCGTAACCTTTATTCTTTTCCCATGAATACTCGGGGTGTTTTTCAGCTAATTTAACCATCATTCTGTCACGTGTTACTTTGGCAAGAATTGAACCAGCCGCGATAGAAAATGATTTTGAATCACCCTTTATAATTGTCTGGGTAGGGATATCTGTTATGAATGATTTATTGCCATCGATTAATATAAGATCTGGTTTAACGGATAACTGTTCTATTGCTATTTTCATGGCTTTTAAAGAAGCCTGTAAGATATTTATTTGATCAATTTCACTTTCGTCGATAATTCCTATTCCATAGGAAATTGCTTTCTCCTTAATGATATCAAAAAGCAGCTCTCTGTTCTTCTCAGAAACTTTTTTTGAGTCATTAATGCCAGGTATGAAAGTATCATTATCAAATATAACCGCTGCGGCAACAACTGGCCCCGCAAGTGGGCCTCTGCCTACTTCATCTACGCCGGCTATTAGTTTAATCTCGTTAGAAATAAAACTTAAATCAAAGTTTTTCATAAGGAAAGATAATATTTAAATTGAAGACAATAAAACTAAAATTCGTTTGCTATGCCAAAATGAATTTTACCATTACTCATGGAGTCCCCTTCCCCTAATGCATAACTGACTTTTAGGATGCCAATGGCAGTCTCTAAGCTTAAACCAAAACCATATCCGATTTTAAATGCTTCCTGTTTAATTATATCCAGGAGTGGTTCTTCTCGTCTAAGGAAATAGCCCGAATCAATAAACGCGAACATAAAAGATCTTTGGTCGAAGTGTAAACGGTACTCCAGATTCGACCAAAAAATCCTGTTGCCCCTGAACTGCTTCTCTTTATATCCGCGTAGTGATTTAGTCCCTCCTAATGAGTAAAGGTCACTAAATTCAAAAAGACTTCCTTTCATTTCACGTCCGTGTAGTCCAAGTGAAAGGATATGAGAAGTCCAAAGGCTGAAATAAGATTCAAAATCTATTTCGAACTTCTGAAGGGTGTTTTCGAGAGGTATATTTGGGTTTGCCAAAGAGCTGGCATCAATACTTTTAGAAACGTATTTGTAGGTGTTATTAAATTTAATACCTTTTGTAGGTGCGAATATGTCATCACGAGTGTCAATCTTTATACTGGCCCCGCTTGTAAATAATGTTGAGTTGAAAACATTATTTGTAACCAGAGCATTTTCTGTGGGTATTGTAGATTCGCTATTAAAAATGACGGATGCGGAAATATCATTATTAATCAGGTAAGAAATATCACTATTAATGTTGCGCTGAACAAAAGTAGAATCCTGCTTGCGTTGATATAACCCGACGGAAATATTGATGGGGTAATCCAGGAACCAGGGTTCAAGATAATTAAGCTCGAGTTCCTGACTTTCTCTGTTTTCCTGTTCCCATTTTATTAATATTGCCCGCCCGGTGCCGAAAAGGTTACGCATGTTAATATTGACAAAGCCCGTGAAAAATCCACTTTCACTCTGAGTACCTGGCACATATCCTATAATCCCGTCAAAATTATTTGTGTTTATTTCATCAACTTTTATCCTTAAAACGCCCTTTCCCTGGTTGTCCAGAAAAAAATCAGGCGGCTCAAGAGGACGAAAAAATCCCAGTTTATTTAGTTTATAGGGGATATCGTTCAGCTTTTCCTGATTATAGATTTCAGAGTGTGAGAGACGAAGTTCCCTTTCAATTATGGTAGCTGAAGTTCTCTCATTCCCCTCTACAATAATTTTATCAAATTTAGAAAGCGGGCCCTTATCAACAATTACATCAAAACTTACCTGGTGAGTATTACCATCAAAATCAAACTGCTGGTTAGTAATTTGTACAGAGGCAAAAGGGAAACCGGTATTTTCGAAAGTACTTATCAGCTGAGATGAATAAAAACTGATATTTGAAGCAGAGTGAATTTGGCCTTCCAAACCGGAAAATGTTTTAATGAATAATAGGCTGTCATTCCTGCTTAATGTGCTTTGCGTGATCTTTCGAACTAGAGTTGGAGTCCCTTCTGCAAGATTAATCTGAAAGGTGGTGTTTTTCAAATCTCCTGCAGTATCAATTTTTACGAGATGATTATAATACCCTTCGCTGAAAAGGAAAAAGGAAATTCTATTATTGATTGAATCAATAATACCAGGTGTGAAGTTGTTCCCAGCACCAACCGAGATGACTTGCTCGTATTTGGCACTAGGGAAAACGGTATTTCCCGCTATTGTAATTTTACTTATTTGTTGGGTATAAAGTGTAGAAAATGTTATAAGGAATATTTTAATAGTTTGGCGTATCATCGATGATTTTCATCTTTTTGCCAAGAGGCTCAACTTCGAGCGAGTTGAAATATTTAGTCATCTCTTCCAGTGGAACTTCAGAAGTTCTCCACATCTCTGCATTAACAGCGCCCAGCGAGACAGCATTTTTTAACATTTCATCGAAAACCAGGTTTTTTTCTATCCCATGAGCAATTCCCGCAACAAAGGAATCACCGCTTCCTAAGGGATCTTTTTCTTCAATCTTCGGAGGAGTTATTTTATAATGGAAATTAAATTTGGATGCATAAATGGTAGAGCTTCCGTTTGTGAGGAATGCCAGTTTTACGCCCTTCTGGTATAAAGATTCAAGCAATTCTCTTTTTGACTTATCAGACGAGAAATCTTCTTTGTATGAGTACTCAAGTTCCGGGATGTTGTTGTGCATCGCGAACGGTGCCATATCAATACAGTCTTTTAGATGAGATCCATAAGTATCAACTATAGCTATCTTGTCAAATTTATGTGCAAGTTCAATACCTGCTTCAAAGATTTTTGCTGTGTTTGGAGAGGGAAGACTTCCGGTTAGCACAACTACCGATACACTGGGAATCATTTTTTCTAGTTTTTCGATGAAGTGATTCACTTCCTGATCTGATATTTCTGAGTTGAGTCCAATGTAGGAAGTGATCTTTGGACTTTCCTTTTCCAATAATAAAGTGCCGTTTCTTGTTTCATTCTTGGTTGCAATTATCTGACAATTTATACCCTCACTGGCTAGAACATTTCTCAGGATTTTACCATTTGTTCCGCCGGAAAATGTTAAGGCAAGGTTTTCGATTTTTAATTTGTTAAGCTGCCTACTTACATTTATGCCCTTGCCGCCTGCATAATACTTTTCAGCATAGCAGCGGTTAACTGAACCTTTAAAAGTGCTATCGAAATAAAGGCGCTTTTCGAGAAGTGGGTTTACCGTTACAGTTAGAATCATATCTTAAAAATAATTAATATCTGTATCTTAACCAATCACCATATTCAGGATTTACAAGCCGATAATGACCAAATCCGGTCTCATCCGTGAATTTAAATGTTCGGTTAATCTCGTAATATGTCCACAACTCATAAGGCTTTTCATCGGAAGCCATTGGTTGACGATAAACATAATCAGGAGGGCCAAGTGTAATAAATATCCATCCCATGTCACTCTTCCAGCCTTCAAAATAACTTTTGAAATTCAAGTTGGTGTAGCTAACCCGGGCATAGTACTCATTCATTACTTCATTAGCATCAGTATCTGGAGTTGGGTCAATTCTATCCCAGTAGGCGACATATTTCTTAAGTCTTTCATTATAATCAGGAATAGATTTTATTGAATCGATTGCTGTTGAAGTCGCGATGTAAATCATTTGGTCAACTGCTTTATCAAGGTCGTTAATTGAAGAGGGAATGCTTTTATAACTGGAGCGGAATGATTTTATAGAGCCAAGCATTTTAGCACTTGAATCAACAAGGGAATTAATATGCAAATCATAATTGCCAAGTGTGAATTTAGTATTATCAAGCTTATGATAAATCATGTTTCTGCCGGAAAGCACATGCTTAGTGCCGGGAAACCTGGTTGATTTATCTCTCATCTTATCATAGAGGACAAATTCCAGAGGAATATCAGTTTCTTTGTTGCTGTAAATTTCAAAATAGAAGGCAAGTTCATTCAGTTTTGAGGTGACACTATTTTCAACATTAGGAATTATTTCGTCCCCTCTTTTGCTTCTAACAACTTTTGAAATGAGCATAATGTCGCTGATATCTAAAGTATCATTAATTGAACGGGCTATAAGGGTTTTATTAATTGTTTTTTTTCTTTGAGAATTATTGTCTTCGACCATACAGAAAATTTTATAATCACCGGGTTCAAGCTCAACAACCTTCTGGCTAAGGTTAAAACTATTTTCCGATTTTGTTTTCTCAAATTCTCTAGTTTTTACACCTTCGGTCCAAATATTATGATAAACAACAGAATCAAAAAGAGTCTCTGTGATTTTTAAAGTAATCGTATATTCTGCGTTAAAGCGAAAACCTTGTTTAACGAATTGAATTCCTGAGTAGGGTACCTGAATGAATATTGTTGTAGCTGATAATCCGGGTTCGCTGCCTAGGTAATTTGCCGCGTCCACACTAAATTTACCCGAAAACTTTCCATAGTCCAGGGCTTCAGTAAAGTCAGCTTGAGCAAAAATTGATTGAACTAACAATAGTACAATCACCGAAAATGTTTTCATCTATTTCCCCTGGTTAAGAATTAAATTTACCAAATAAATCATACTCATTGCAATCGATAATTTCAATGTCATAATAAGCACCCACCTCTAAGGTATCGTTTTTTACCTCTATCAAGACTTCTCCATCAACTTCCGGCGCATCTTTTTCAGTTCTACCTACAAAATAGTCTTCTTCTACCCTATCAATCAATACCTTTAATCGTCGCCCCACGAATTTTTGGTTGTTTTCGTAAGAAATTTCCTTCTGAACCTGCATTAATTCTTCTTTTCTGGCTTCTTTTACTTCTTCGGTAATTCCATCCCCCAGTATGTAACTGGGCGTGTCTTCCTCAATCGAATAGGTAAATGCACCAAATCGATCGAATTTGAAATCCTGAACAAATTCTAAAAGTTCGTTAAACGCTTCCTCAGTTTCCTGTGGATATCCAATAATAAAGGTTGTCCGTATTGTTATGCCGGGGATTCTCTCACGCAGTGTATTAAGGAGTTCGATTGTTCTACGTTTTGTAATACCACGCCTCATTGACTTTAATACAGGATCAGAGATGTGCTGAAGCGGAATATCAATATATTTACACACCTTAGGGTTGTTGGCTATTTCATCAATCAGCTCATCCGGGAAATGGGAAGGGTAAGCATAGAGTAATCTGATCCATTCAATTCCTTCAATTTCGCTAAGCTTGTTAATCAACTCTGCAATATTTCGTTTCCCGTAAATGTCCTTGCCGTAATCTGTCGTATCCTGCCCGATAATTACAAGTTCTTTAACTCCTTTTGAGGCAAGAGAAGAAGCTTCTGCAATGAGATCCTCAAGTGGTTTTGATACATGCCCGCCTCTCATAAGAGGTATAGCACAAAATGAACATGGATTGTCGCACCCTTCGGAGATTTTAAGATAGGCGTAGTGCTTAGGAGTACTTAGCTCACGTTCACCCAATAGGTTGCGCTTCAAATCTCCGCCAAATTCTTTCAGAACTCCCTCGTAGTCTTCGGTACCATAAAAGGCATCAACTTCCGGCATCTCTTCCATAAGACTGATTTTATATCTTTCCGAGAGACAGCCCGTTACAACCACCTTTTTGATTTTACCATGATTCTTAAGATTAACAGCTTCAAGAATTGTGTTTACAGATTCTTCCTTTGCCGCATCAATAAATCCGCAAGTATTAATAATCACGGAATCAGCCATGTTGGGATCATCAACAAGTTCAAAGTCATTTATTTTTAATTGATTCATTAATCGTTCTGAGTCAACCGTGTTTTTAGAGCAGCCCAGGGTTACAATACTAATTCGTTCTTTCTTTGACATATTTTTCTTTACTTTCGTTTAACATGCAAAACAAGTTTAAAGATACCCCTGTTCCATGATATGTTATAAAAATTCGACACCTAATTTACTAAAAATAGGTGTGAGTTGTTGGTTCCATGTAGTAATAGATATTGGGTCTGTGGATATAAATACCTTATTGTTGTGGATTGGTCGTTAGTATTGGCCCAAGATACATAGAACCCCTCTGGGGTTCATCTGTTTTTGTGATGCATTTAGAGTCATAGAACCCCTCTGGGGTTCATTTGTTTTTGTAATGCATTTAGAATCATAGCAACCCCGTTAGGGGTTCTATTTTATCAGCCGAAGTTTTCCAGATAATCCGCAACCCCGTAGGGGTTGTATCTATTCTTTTTCATGAGTGTATTCCGGATTGAAATCAACCTTAAACTGGTTCAGAAGCGCCTCATATTCCTCATTATATGATTCAACCTTGTGATGTTCTTCTTGTTTCTTTATGTAGTTAATTACACTTGGCAATTGAGAATCAGAGTAACTAAAGGCGCCAAACCCTTCCTGCCATTGAAACTGACCGGGGATGAATTTTTTCTCGTTTATGAATTTTGTACTGAAATGTTTGATATCTCTTACCAGGTCTGACAAAGCCGTATGTGGTTTCATGCCGATAAAGATGTGGATATGGTCTGATGTTCCTCCGATGGCTAGCAATTTATGCCCACGGTTTGAAATAATTCCCGTTATGTATTTATACAATTCTTCCCTGTAGGGTTGGAGGATTGTTTTTTCTCTTCTCTTCGTTCCGAAGGTTATGTGAATGCAAATTTGGGTGTAGGTGTTTGGCATTTTTTACTCCACTTGGTTTTATTTATGCGACTCGCATGGAGTTTTGGACTGGTTGCTCGAACCGATAAAGAAACATTGAACCCCTACGGGGTTTTGACTAATTTCTAAAAATTGATTCTAGAATTATAGAACCCCCAAGGGGGTTCATTTTGATGCTAAATCTTGTTTTGAATACATAGAGCATGGTAAAATCTATATCAATCCCGGAGGGACTGAGCAGCCTGAACCGATTTAAATACATAGAACTTTTTTGGGGGCTCAATGTGCTCTGAAAATACATTTTACCAGATATTTAGAATCCCTATCGGGATTCGTTTTGATGCAATGTCATGTTCGAGATATATAACTATTACAGGGTTCTATTTGACATTGAAAACTTACATTCGAAACGCATAACCCCATAGGGGTTATATATTTATAAAAACTAGCTTTTGAAATAGCTCTCAACCCCAGCGGGGTTGTATGCTTATCTAGTCCTCCAAAAGCCTCACCGCCACTTCCTTCATCAGTTTGGCGGCTACCATGGCGGTTACACCATTTACGTCACGGGTGTGGTTATATTCTACAATGTCCGCCCCGATAAGGTTGCCCTTAAAGTTTTGGATGATTCTTATCAACTCACGGGTTGTCATTCCACCCGGTTCATAGTGGGAAATACCCGGCGCGAATGCGGGATCCAGCACATCCAGATCGAGCGAGATATATACTGGTCCATCAAACTCAATTACCATGTTTGGATCAAAACTCATCATATCAATTATTTCCGAACCAAACTTTTCCGCTTGTTCTTTCTGGTGTCTGTTCATGGTGCGTATGCCAACTGCCACATGACGTGTTATCAAACCTTCTTCCCACAACCGGGCAAAGGGACAGGCGTGTGAGTATTTATCACCCTCCAGATTATCGTACAAATCAGGGTGGGCGTCAAAGTGGAGAATGTTAATTTTCTTGTGGTGCTCTGCCAGTCCTTTAACAAGAGGGTAAGTTACGGCGTGGTCACCGCCAAGAAAAAGAGGAGTTATACCTTTTTCGATAATCTCGGAAGATTGTTTCGCTATTTCATCAACAACCTCATCGCCGGAAGAGAGTTCCATATTTCCCTGAAATGTGAAGTTCTCATCCTTTCCCAGATCATACCCGTTTTCAGCACTTCTGTTTGTTGAATAGGAGTTGAATGCTTCCCAAATTTTTGTTGGCGCATCAGCGCAGCCGCGCAGGTATGATGATTTTTCATCCCAGGGAACACCGAAAACGCCCACGGGGCAATTTTGAATGTTGAGTTTTGAATTTTTAATTCTGACTTCTGAATTGTGACTTCTGTCTACTGCTCTATCAAGTGTTCCCATTTCCCTTCTCCGTAGTTTGTGTCTAGAAATCGGCTGACAGTTTTTTTGTTTGAGTGCTTTCTACCTAGTACACTCTATAGAAGACTTGTTGATCAGGATCAAGATCAGGATTTTTAATCTCACTACTCATATCTTAAAACTCTTCTCTATACTTCAATCCCAAGAAAACCTCTTATCAGGTAGCCGATACCAAAAGATATGGCTGAAACGCCAAGACTGATAATTGCCATCTCGCCGAAGCGGCGCCAGAAGTTCAGGTCTTTTGCAACGCTTAAATAAAAGTTGAAGATAAAAATTATAAGTATGGCCGCTGTTAAGGTCATGGCAAGACAAACTATGTAATTGGTAAAGATGAGATACGGAGCCACTAGTATTGCAACGGTTACGATGTAAGCAATGCCGGTGTACAGGGAAGATTTTCCTGCTCTCTCATCACCCTCTGCTTTTTTTGATAAATATTCTGAGGAGGCCATGGACATTGAAGCGGCTATTCCGGTTATCAATCCTGCTAATGCTATAAGGCGTGTGTTTTGAAAGGCCAGAGATAACCCTGCCAACGCACCTGTTAGCTCTACCAACGCGTCGTTAAGTCCTAGAACGATAGAGCCTATATAGTCCAGCATCTCCTCCTGAAGCATTTCGATGAGCGCATGTTCATGGTCATCTTCTTCTTTCATTATCTGAGCAATTTCAGGAATTGCTTCGGCAACATTCGCGTAACTATGCTGAGCTTTTTCCTCGCCCCGTTCCATTAATTTTATGCCGAAGGTCAATCCGAAAATTCGTGCAATCCAGTAGAACCAAAGTATTTTCAGTTTGTTCGGTTTTACTTCGCTATGGGTATAGTTCTGCAGAATATTGTAATGTCGTTTTTCGTCCTCCCCAATTTGGGCTAAAACCTTTGAGTTCTTTTCGTCTTTAACTCTTTTGGACAAAGCTGTGTAGATGTAATATTCAGTAATTTCGCTTTTCTGAAAACCTTTCAGTTTTTCAATTATTTCGTTTGAAAGTGTTATAGTCATTTTCTAATCCGCATAATTTTCAGTTCAGTTATGGTTATAATATTTCTATAGTGAAGTTAAAAAATCACCAAACAATTCCAAGGCTTCAGGCATGTTTTTTCTTCCGAAACCTAAACGAAAATTCATTTTGTAATCTTCATCGTAAAGATGCCCGGGTAATAGTAGAACACCTTTCTCTTTCAGGAGTCTGTCCGTAGTTGATTCAGCCGACAACCCAAACTTAAATGAAGGGAAGGCAATAGGACCTGCAACAGGTTTTACCCAACTCAAAAGGGAGGAGTGTTTTTCAAAAAACTTATCCAGTAATCCGATATTGAATTTAATAATGCCAAGGTTTCTGTTTATCAAATGATCTTTTTGTGTTAAGGCAATTTCAGCTAAAAACTCGGAAGGTGCGCTGTTGCAAATTGTAAGGTAGTCCTTGTAGCCAGCCATCTTATCATAAACTTCCTTGTTTTTCGTGGCGATCCATCCAATTCTTAGCCCGGCTAATCCATACGATTTTGACATAACGCCAAGGCTGACAGCTTTTTCATTTATATCACAAAAGGCAGGCAGAGCGTTTGTTCTATTGTACTCAAGACCTCTATAGACTTCATCAGAAAATACCAGAACATTATGCTGTTGGGCAATTTCATTTATAGCGTTGTAAAAATCCTGGCTTGCAAAGCAACCTGTGGGATTATGAGGGAGATTAATGATCAACGCTTTCGTGTTTGGTTTTATGTTGTCCTTTAAAAAATCTAGATCGAGCGCCCACCCATTTTCTTGCCGGGTTCGCCAATAGGTGACTTCACAACCAATTGTCTCCGCAACTTCTGTTAGTGATTGGTAGCAGGGATAATGGACAATGATGTGATCGGTTTTTGAAAGTGTACAATTCATAAAACTGAAGATGGCTTCTTCGGCACCGGAATGCACAAGAATGTTTTCGGGAGAAGCAGATGCGTACAATTTGCTTATTTCGTTCCTTAGCGTTGGTGATCCGAGAGATTCGGTATAGGATAGTTTTAAGGCTTTCAAATTCCGTTCTGAATTGGCGGACATAGAGAGTAACTCTTCTATGGTAAATGATTCGCAGTCTGATGCGCATAAAATATAAGGTGCTGAAAACTCGTGCTTGGCGAAATAGCGTTCCAGTTTAAATGGTTTTATTTCCATGTTGAAATCGAATTAATTTTTGGTTGATATTATAAAGATAAGGGAAGTTTAGGTGTAGATGAAACAAAAAGGGCTGTCTCAGAAGGTCATTTCGATAAGTCCGATAAAGCGGACAACTCAATGACCTTCAAAATTAGTTGGTTTTCGAGTTTCAGCTGAAAGCTGAAGTATCGAGAAAACAAAGAATGTTGAGACAGCCTTTTAATAAATATATCTTACTCAGCTGAGAGTCGGAATAATTCATGAATCATTTTTACTGCTCTTTTCATATCTTCAACATAGATGTGCTCATCGGTTGAGTGCTCAAGCTTGGCGCCAATTCCAACAACAGCCATTTCAATACCCATGTTATTATATACCGAAGCATCGGTAAAGCCGGTCATAAATACTGGTTTTGCATCTTCAACACCGATTGTTGCAAGGGCCTTTTTCGAAGTCATTACCGTCCATGAATCCTCCGGAATGTTAACAGCTTTGAAAGGATTATTCATGTTAATTTCATATTCAACGCCAACGGACTTAAATTCTACTTCCATTGCAGCGTACATTTCGTCTGCTAATTTCTTGGCTTTTTCGTGGATAAGACTGCGGCATTCAGCGAGGAAATTACAACTATCAGGAACACCGTTTCGTATCATACCACCTTTAATAACACCAACATTTGCTGTTGTGTTACTGTCAAGTCTTCCCAATTTTAGTTTGGCAATCCCTTTCGCGGCGGCTTCAATGGCATTGATGCCTTTTTCCGGTTCCATACCGGCATGAGCTGCTTTCCCCTTCAATTCAACATCAAAAGTAAAATATGAGGGACCACCGACGATGATAGTATCAAGTGTGTCGTTATCAAGCAGGAAACCCTTTTGGGCGGAGATTAGACTAAAATCAAGATTTTTAACTCCTAAAAGTCCGACCTCTTCCTGACGGGTAATGGCAATTTCCAAAGGAGGATAAATAGTTGCTGTTTTTATCGCCTCAATCATTTCGGCAATTCCGGCCTTATCATCCGCGGCAAGAATTGTATCACCCTTTGAAGTGATAACACCCTCGAGCAGCTGAGGTTCGATTCCAACGCCAGGCTTAACTGTATCAGCATGGCACGATAGCAATATTGGTTCTTTCCCTTCACATCCTTTAGCAGGAAGTTTAGAGATCAGGTTACCATAACTATCTTTTTGAACTTCGGCGCCTAAGTCATGAAACTGTTTTTTTAGATAGTTAATGAAGTTTGCTTCATTCCCGGATTCACTATCGATCTTTACCATTTCCATGAAATGATTAATCATTCTGTCGCTCATTGAGTCTCCGTATTATTATTCATTATTAATGTATTATAAAATTCTGGTCGTCTATCTTCAATTATATTATTTAGCGGGGTTATGTTTTTATCACGTGCAACCTGCTCGGAAAATTGTGCGACATATAGCTCATTCCCTTTCTTGGGACCTAAATGAATTACATCTCCTTTTGGGGATACTATTTGGCTTTGTCCGGTAAATGTAATTTCACCATGCGGGCGTTTTTCGGACCCACATCTGTTTGAGGTAATTATGTAGACTCTATTCTCTATTGCCCTACCAATCATCGTTTGCTGACACAAGTTTAAAACAAGATTCGAAGGATGGCAAATTAAATCTGCACCCTGCAATGCTAAACTACGAGCTACTTCAGGAAAAATCCAGTCAAAACAAACCATCATCCCAATTTTTATTCCATTTGTCTTTGTTACTGTTAGTGGAATATTACCCTTATCGAAATATTCTTTCTCTCTGTTGAATAAATGGAGCTTCCGGTATATGTGTAAAATTCCTTTATGACTCAGTAAAATCGAGCTGTTATAAATTTTATCTCTATCTTTTTCAGCAAATCCCGTTACAATATTAATTCTTTTCTTTTTACAAATATCGATGAGTTCTTCAATAGCTTCAGATTTTGCAGGCTCTTCGGCAAGCAGTCTTAATTCATCCCGATCCTTAAAGTTATAGCCTGTGAATGGTAATTCAGGTAAAACTACCACCTGAGCATTTGTGGATTTTAAGGCGACCAGTATACTTCTTAGATTCGTTTCCTTTTCGTTAAATACGGGGTCGAATTGAAAATAGCCTGCTGTTATCATATGATATACCTAATCATTTAGCTCAAGTTGTAAAATAATACCATTTATGAAAAGCAAATTATGAATCGCTTTTGTTTCAATTAATCATACGACAAAAGCATTTTTAAGAATTATAACATTTGGGATCCATATAATGAGTATGCGGGATTAACGAAAAAGGCTTGTAACTCTCTCAGGAAAGATAATCCCAAAACAATACTGATTGGTTTCCGGTTAAAATAATGTGATGTAAAGAAAAATGACCGGCGCACTAAAGAAAATTGAATCGAACCGGTCAAAAATTCCACCATGTCCGGGAATTATTGAAGATGAATCTTTTACACCGGCGTCGCGCTTTATAAGGCTCTCAATTAAGTCGCCTGCCTGACCAAAAACACCCACAATGATTCCAATAACTACCGCATCAGTCATGGATAATACATCCAGTAGAATTATTTTTGCCAGAATCATTACTAATATGCTGAAGACGAACCCGGCAATGGCTCCTTCCCAACTTTTGTTGGGGCTAACACGGGGGAATAGTTTGTGTTTGCCAATTGCGGTCCCCACGAAAAACGCCGCAGAATCACATGCCCAAATGGTAAGGAAGATGGATACTATTAAATAACCTCCCATTATATAATTCTCGTCCTGATAATATTCGCGTAAACTTAGAAGGGAAGAGGAAAATAACCCAAGGTACAGGATGCCAAACAAGGAAACGCCGATATTGAAGATGGCGGATTCTTTGTTACGAAATAATTCGACAATTGAGAGGGCAAGAATTATTATTATGAATAAGGATGCTTCCTCAATAAAGCCGTAATAATTATTGAGTACAATTGCAGCAATGGCCGAAAAGCCTACAGTACGACTTGCATAGCTGTCCTTTATTTTGGCCATCAGGGCAAATTCATAATAGGACCCCAGGGCAATGGTCATTGTGAAAATCAAAAAATAAATTTCACCAAAATAGCAAATTGCCAGTAGTCCCGGAATTGAAATTAGGGCTACAAGAATACGGGTAAAAGTGTTTCCTAACTTCATCAAAACTCTAATCTGTGTTGTTAGTTTGTTTATTAATGTCGTTAATAATAGCCAGGGCGTCTTCGACGTCATCTTTCTTAACTAACAATTTAATAATGGCTAACTCGCCAACTGCCGGGTAGCTGCTATCTTTCTGAGAAAGAATATGACAGTCGATGTCTCCTCCTTCAAGGTTGGACTTTATCATATCCGCCTCATACTGCTGACTACATGTATGAACGATTACATAGTCTTCAGGATGAGTTAGGCTTCCTTCAAAATCTTCTACAGGTATTAAGTTTTCACCACAGTCAGCGCATTTGCTAACTCCGGCTACGTATTCATATTCACACTTAGGGCAAATCATGGGAAACCTCCTTATTTTGAAATTTGAAATAGTTTTTGTGTAAGTAATACATAAATCCACCCAGAACAGCAGCCATAATTATTGTGGTAATAATATGTTCACCAATTCCTAAGCTTTCAACAACTTCAATTTTGTCAAGATCCTCATTCCCAAATACAAAGAAGGCTATGACCGCAACAAAATTGTTCAAAAAATGGAGAACAATTGGAACAACAATAGATTCACTTTTATAAGCCGCATATCCAAAATAGAGCCCAAGAATTACCAAAGCAACAAGTCCAAAAGGGTTAAAGTGATATACGCCAAAGAAAAGCGAAGTAACCAGAATTGCCCAAACAGGTTTTAACTGAAGTTCGAAGCTCTTTTGAATAAAGCCTCTGAAAAAGACTTCTTCGCACAATGCCGGCACAACAGCCACTACAATAATAACCAAAAACATTTCAAATACGTTTCCTGCGGAAAGAATATTGCTGTAGGTGCTTTCCACAATTTTGTCAAGCTCATCAAGTAGGAGTTTAATCTTCTCGAAAAGAGCTGAATTTTCAGCCAGGGACTCAAGTATAAATTTTTGTATAAATATAATTTCCTGCAGCAGGGGAGTGATAATAATTAATCCAACCACAAATATTAAAATTTCTTTAATGGAAGGAAGTTTTGCCCTAATAACCGTAGTAACATCCTGATAAACAAGTTTTGCGAATATAAGCGATGGAACCAGAATTAAAAGCAGCTGCCCCGCCATTGTCATCAGGCGCAGAGCATTTACATCAACATTCTCAAGATCAAATCCAAAAATTATTAATGTAATTAGACTGCCGCCAATCTGATACAGAAAGAAAATTGCGATTAGTCCAAAGATACCGGCCGATAAGGGGGATATTGCCGGGTTTAATTTTGGTTTCTCCTCAATTGGATCAGGAATCTCATTATTATCAGGAAGTCTATCTTGATCATTCGTCATGAGGTAAAATAAAAAAAAAGGGAGTTATTTGCTATTTATAATGACTTAGGCAAGAATCTACTTTTTCGCCGTCAATTTCCCTTTTAATCCCTCAAAAGCTTTCAGTTCTGCATCAATGGCACCTACAACTACCTTGGTCTTAACTTTAACAGGCATTCTAACTTCATCGTCAGTCAACCAAACAACAATATTACCTTCTGACTTAAATAGCCCGCCTTCAACAACAAGAGGTTCAAGGATGATGCAGTCAAAGGTTCCAGCTTCAACCTCTATGGTTTCTTTCCCATGATAAATCACGTCGAGCGGGAAAACTTGATCTTTATAAAAATTCTCCAGGTGGACACTTTCGCCCGGTTTCATATCAGAAAAATTAAAAGTTCTTGCCAGGTAGAAGGCAGAAACAATATCGTTTACGTATTCGGGAATTTCGTAAGAACCTTCAGTAGTTTTTGCATTTCCTCTTCGCTGATCGAAAAATGCTGAAAAGTCTCTCTTGTATCCGCCTTCGCGAATGTGTTGTTCGAAGCGCCAGGGGAATAGTCCCTCCTTATCAAGGTAAGTTACGTAGCGGTCACGTACCTTGTAAAACGTATCGAACCCAGGCAGAGTATTTACCTTGAAGGTTATGTAATAAGATTCGCGCCCGGAAATTTTTTTCATGCTCGGAATTGCCATTTCGGCAATACCCGCTGTAATTGGGCCGTAATTGATTGAGAATGTAAGTTTTTCTCCAACATCAAAAGCGTTGTTTTCAATTTCTCTGAATTCTTTTTTCTGAGTAAACATTATTGTTGTAGAAAAAACAAAAAGCATAATATATTTTATAATATTTTTCATGTCATTCACTTTTAATTGATTAGAATATTTTTTGCGCTGTTAACAATTTCCTGGACATCAATACTGCTCATACAATTAAGTCTCTCACATTGTTCTCTTGTACAGTTATCGCAATCAATGTTTGGTGAAAATATAATGCGTTTATTTGTGTAAGGTCCCCATCTGGTAACTGAGCATGAGGCAATTTTAGGATAAAAACCAATCACATTTTTGTTTAAGGCGGCAGCTAAATGGATCGGACCCGTTGAATTTGCTATGAGCAGTTCACATTTATCGATCAAGGCAATCAGTTCACTTAAATCGAATTTCCCAGCCAGATTGTATGTATTTTTCTCAGCCATCAGTCCTTCACAAATTTCTTTTTCACTTTCAGAACCTGTTAACAGTATTGTTATACCCAATTCCTGTGCCAGAGTATTTACAAGTTCTTTAAAGTGCGAAATTGGCAGATCAACCGCACTTCCACCGCTTCCTGGATGGATAATTACCAGGACATCTTCTTTGTTTATATTTAAGCTATTTAAAAATTTTTCAACGTTTTGTGCGCTTTTCGCGTTGGAGTGTAGGTTAAAAGCTACAGTATCTTCTGTTACTTCTTCGTTTACACCTAAAAGTTTTAATAGGTTTATGTTGTGGTTAAGTTCGTGATTTTTTCCATATTTTCTATGTTCATAGATCTTTTTATTGAAGAGGAAAGAGTACCACCTGTAACCTGTCCCGATTCTAATTTTAATTTTCGCAAGAAATAGAAGAAGGGCTATCCTGAATTTTGGATGCACAACAAGGCAGGTGTCGTATCTTTTAATCTTTAGTTCAAGCAGGGTAACATCGAAAGGTTTCTTTTCATCGTAAACCAGTATTTCATCAACCAGATTATTCCCTTCAACTATTGGCTTTGTATACTCCCTGACCATAAAAGTAATTTTACAGGAAGGATATTTCCTTTTAAGTAGGTTAACAATCGGTAATGTTAGTACTACATCGCCGATTTTATCTGTTCTTACGATCAATATATTTTTGGGGTTAGTCATTTTTTCGATACGAATGAATTATTTTTAATATAGAACCGCCAGGGTAAATTTACTGATTTTTTAATACCTATTCTTGTTGTAGTTACAATGAGGGCAGAGGGAATATCGGGTTGATCGATTATGAAAAAGTTGTCTGAGACAAGTTTTGCTCCATTCCATGTTTTATCCAATCCAAACGCCTTGCAAATTTTTGCCGGCCCGTTTGTAAGGTTTATATTTTCCTTCTCATTTATGGTGTTCTTGCCAAATCTGTTAAAAGCCATGGTCTCAATTCCGCTGATTGGTTCAATTCCCCTTAAAAGAACAGCCTGACCTTCGCCGGATGGACCTGTAACAACATTTGAGCAATAATGCATTCCATAGGTAAAATACACGTAAAGCAAACCGCCTTCTTCGAACATTACCTCGTTTCGCTTTGTCTTGCCCCCAAAGGTATGTGCAGCTTTGTCGATGTTTCCTTTGTAGGCTTCTACTTCCACAATTTTACCGGAAAGAATTAAATCGCCTGATTGGCGAACCAGTATTTTGCCTAAGATAGACTGAGCAACTTTAAGTGCGTCTTTTCTGTAAAATTCCAGGGTCAGTTTTCTAAAAGGAATAATTTTCTTCATGGTCTTTGGAGAGGGATGTGGAAAGATATTAACTACTTAGTTTTTCGTTTATCTTATTTATTCTTACCTGAAAACCAATAGCTTTTTCAGGCTTCTTTTTGGCTAATTCTTCATACATCGCCAGTGCTTCAATTAAATTACCCTGCTTGTAATAAATATCTGCCATGGTTTCCGAAACAATTTTTGAATCATACTCATTAGGCGGAATTTCGGTTTTATATTCTTTTGTATTATCAAGCTTTGGCAATTTAAAACCCTCTATTTTTTTTGCCAGTTCTACAAGATTCAATTCCTCCACCTGAAAGCCTTTTTTGAAAGGTTCGGGGACATTAGCTAATTCAGATGAGATTTGTTCTATTTCATCTCGGTAGTATGCAAAAGTCTCGTCATCATCAATACTCTCCAAGGCTTTTTGCAGCTGAGTAAGAGCCTCTTCTCGTCGTCCTAAATTTGCCAGCGCTAAGGCATAAACAAAAATTGCTGTAGGATAATTCGGGTAATTTTTTAAGCCATCTTCGCAGACTTCCAGTGCCTGTTCGAATCGTTTGTTTTCAAGATGAATAAAAGCCACTCTGGAAAAGAGTGGCGATTTTTCATTGAATTCATATATAAGTTCTATCTTGTCGTTTAATGAAACCAGACTCAACCTGATAACCCTGCTTTTTTAAATATCGTATGTTTAAAAGATAAAAAAGCCACGCATGCGAAGCCAAAGAAAAACATAAAATGAAAGGGAAAGGCAGCAATTTCAAGGAAATATATTGAGGCTATTACACCTATAAAACAGTAAATAGCCAGGATCAGCTCAACGAAAGCAGAACGATCTACTTTTGTTTTCTTCAGGTAGATATCCTTATTAGCAGTTCCGTTGTTTTCCGAGGCTAAAAATTTTGGTGTTCTTACAAACTCACTTTTCTGATTGGTTAAACCTTCAATAACAGCTCTGGTATTGTTAACAGCCATACCCATGCTTCCTGCCATGAAGAGTGGAAAAAGCGCAATTTTTTTCCTCCAATCGGTATGGATGTCTCGTTGCCCGTGCAGATACATCAAAAAGGAGCTTATGAACGCCAGTACAAATATTGCCATAAAATTGAAAAAATTATCGTATGGTCCACTGTTTTTAATAAAAATTAAGGGAACGTTCAATATGCCGGCAAGCAGTATGAATGGAAATACGATGTTGCTCGTCAACTGAAAAGTGCATTGCAATTTAATTCCAAACGGAAGGTCAGAAGCCCAGACTTTAGGCAGCATTTTTTTTGCGGTTTCGACCGCGCCTTTTGTCCATCTGAATTGCTGGGCTTTTAAGGCATTCATTTCCGAAGGTAATTCCGCCGGAGAAGTGATATCGCGAAGGAATACAAATTTCCATCCCTTTAGCTGAGCTCGGTAGCTTAAATCGAGATCCTCGGTTAGGGTATCAGCTTCCCAGTTGCCGGCATCCATGATGCATGACTTTCGCCAGATACCGCCAGTGCCATTAAAAGTAATAAAAAATCCGGCTAAGTTACGAACAGTCTGTTCGATAACAAAGTGACCATCCAGAGCAAGCGCCTGAATTTTTGTAAGTACCGAGTGATCTTCGTTCAAATGTTCCCAACGGGTTTGAATTAGACCAACATCATCATTAGAAAAATATTTAAGTGTGCTTTTTAGAAAGTCAGTCCTTGGTACAAAATCGGCGTCAAAGATAGCAACAAATTCCCCGGTGGCTGTCTTTAAGCCTTCTTTAAGAGCACCGGCTTTAAACCCAACTCTGTTATCGCGGCGAACCTGGGTGATATCGAAACCTTCATCCCTTTTTCGTGCAACAATTTCAGCGACTTTTTCCACTGTTTCATCCGTGGAATCGTCCAAAACCTGAATTTGTAATTTGTCTTTTGGATAGTCGAATTGGCATACTGCGTTGATAAGTCTTTCAACGACGTATAATTCGTTATAAAGAGGCAGCTGGATAGTTACCTTCTTGTCAAATACTTCATTTTCATTTTCTTCGTGTTTTTTACTGCCAAACTTTCTTCTGTAATATAACATGATGAAACCATGGCTGGCGAAAACGAGGAGTAAAGTAAGGGAGAATATGTAGGTGAATAATACTACTTTGTCAAAAATCATATAAGTAAACCTTTTACCAGTTAGAAACTACGGCTAAGAGTATATCTTCAGCAAGCTTTTCGGCCGCCACTTCGATGGCTTCTCGCCTTACTGTTTGTATGTCCCCCTCGTTCACATACTCGCCGTAATTTGAAAAATTTCTGTCCCAAACTGTTTTACGCAGGACAAAATCCCGGTATACAACCTTAACATTAATTGTTATCTTGCGGGAAGAAATGCCTTCCCCAAGATCGCTACCGGAAACCGCAGCAGGTGCGTCTACTAAGGATGTAATTGAACATTCGATCACAGCATCGGAATTCTGCTTATCTCGTACCTGAAGTGTGTTGTCGTCTAAGAATTTTTGTTCTAAAAAATCCGTAAACGTTTGCTGAAGTTCAGGCTCAGCAGAACCACTCCTATCCTCAACTAAAGGAATGGCAATTGAACTCAAATGATCCGGTACTGATGCCCCCGTAAATGTATAACTACAACGCCAAAAAGTAAGGAGGATTAAAACAAGAAACAATAACTTTATTGCTGCTTTAGTATTCAATATTGTATTCCTTTAGTTTTCTGTACAGCGTTCGTTCACTTATGTTTAGTAATTGGGCAGCACGTCTTTTACTTCCCTTAGTGTAATTAAGAGCATTTTTAATGGCTTCCTGTTCAAGCAAGTCTAATGGAATTACCTCATTAACTGTAATCTGGTTGTTGTTGCTGTTTGAACTGTGTGCCTGCTCAACAGCAAAATTTTTCAGAAACATTACGTCTTTTTTAATTTCAATAAGAGCTCTGTAAATCATTTCGCGATCCAGCGCGTCGGAAGGTTTATTCAAGTGGACGGGCAGATTTCGTGATTCTTCAGTTTGAGGCGGGTTACTAAGAAGAGGAATAATATCCTCCTCGCTGATTGTGTTTCCTTTATTAAGAGCTATTGCTGTTTCAACCACATTTTTTAACTCTCTTATATTGCCAGGCCAGGCGTAATCATATAATCTTTGACCGGCTTCATGAGAAAAGTAAGGGACTTCGATGTTATTGTTGCGGGCATAGTTAAAAGCGAAATGTTCAGCCAGTAAACTTATATCTTCACGCCTCTCCCGCAGGGGCGGGATGTTTAGAGTTACAGCTTTCAATCTAAAGTAAAGATCATGCCGGAATCTTTTAGCGTCAACTTCTTTTTGTAAGTCTTTATGAGAGGCGGCAATAATTCTTACATTTACACTGGTAACAGTTTCGCTGCCTATCGGCATAAATTCTTTCGTTTCCAAAACCCGTAATAATTTTACCTGAGTGGTTATGGGCATTTCCGGAATCTCATCAAGGAAAATAGTACCATTATCAGCGACTTCGAAATAACCTTTACGATTATCAATGGCACCCGTGAAGGAACCCTTCTTATGTCCGAACAATTCGCTTTCCAGTAATCCCTCAGGTATAGCTCCGCAATTAACATTAACCAGCTGGTGGTTAGCCCTGTTGCTGTAACCATGAATTGCACGGGCAAATACATCTTTACCTGTACCGCTTTCACCATGGAGAAGTATGGAAATATCTGACTGTGAAACCTGCATCATAATATCAACGAGGTCTTTTATAGCCTTTGATTTTCCAATAATATTAAATTTTTGCTGAAATTCACTGCCTGTCATTTTAATACGATTCTATTATTATACATAGCCCTTTGGAAAAAGGAATATAAGAAAATATAATTCTATTTAATAATCAAACCATCTTTGGCTATAATTATCGCTGTCCCGTGCCCGGAATGATTTTCTTTAGCCCATCTTTCAAGTTCCTCTTCCATTCCATCATCAATATGTGTTAGAACCATTTCTCTAGGACTAAACTGCTTCAGCAATAAATTAAGTTCTTCTGTTGTAACATGTGTTGTTTCCGTTATTAATATGTCTGGTTTTAGATGAACTAATGGAATCAAATCAGACACAGATCCAATATCGGAAGAATAGAGAACTTTATGTTGGACTGCTGTTATCAAAAAGCTTGAGGAATTGAAGGATATGCTCTTGTAATGTTCATAAAAATCAGGAGGAAGAACATGAGAATTTATAATCGGTTTAAATGAAAGAGTATCTGAAAGTCGGTATTCATTTTCATAGTCAAAGGGTTCAATGGACAACTTAAAATCTATTTTCTCTAAAAAGAGATAATGAGAGTTGAGGATGCTCCAAAGGGTGCTAACAAGTTCCTTGTAGGTATAAATGGTCAATGGCGTTATCCGGTTGTTCAATTTCATTTGTGTAATAAGAGAAGAAAGACCTGAAAAATGGTCGGCATGATAGTGCGAGATAAGAATGTTTTCAATTGAATTGAAGGGGATGTTCTGAGCCATCAGGGCGCGTGAAATGCCGTCGCCTGTGTCAATCAGCAAATTGGATTCAGCACTCTCTATTAATATTGAGGAATGGTATCTGTTAAGACTTGTTTTGCCCGAACTTGTGCCAATAAATTGTATAGCCAAAATTCCCTCAGTTATATTGATCAAACGAGGCAACCCGACCATTAATTTTATATTTCTCTTTCAGAAATGCTAATACAGACTCCGTTTCCTCACGGGTAGAATACTGCCCCACTAAAACAATATTCAGAATTGTTCCGCCAACTTCCTTGTTTCTTATATCGCACTTTAATTTATCACCTTCCAGGTTCTGTTTTAATCTGCGGGCATTATCAAGATTTATAAACGCCCCGGCCTGCACAGTGAAAGATGCGGATTGTATAGGGCTGCTGGCTTCCGGAACAGAGGGTTTGTCCACAATTAAATCTTCATCAGGGATATTCCGGTCAGCGGCTTTGATGTAAGGAGACGAAGGGAAAAACTCTTTCAATTGTAGTAAATAAGATTCAGCCTGTTTATAATAACCTAGTGAATAGTAGTAGGAAAAAACTCTAAAAAGGGAAGCATCGGCAAATTTACTGGTTGGATAGTCGTTATAGATTTCTAAATACTTTTCTAATGCGCTTTCACCATCACTGGTAAGGACTGCCTCAAGAAACATTATCGAGGGATTTTTATGGTCATTACCGAATGCTGCAAGAAATTGTTCCGCTTTTTTGGTGTCGCCTTGTTCAATTTGCTTTAGAAATGGAACGATGTTATGTTCCTGCGCGATAGAAAATGATGAGAGAACGGTTAAAAAAAATATAAGTCCGATAAAATTTTTCATTGCGTAAGTTCCGTTTTAATATCACTCTCAATCTGCCCGCCCTTTTGGCGTAAAAATTATCTACTAAGAGATCCGTTGCTTTTGATTATCAAAAACTTTTTTGCAGAATTGACTTAGAATCTAATTAAACGATTGCTCCAAATCAAGTTTACTTCCCGATAGGAAGCCCTGCCTGGCGTCAGACAGGTTCGAGGCAATAAAAAATAAAACTGATACTTCAACATAATTCAGAATGATCAATAAACTAGCATGATTTTAAGTACTCAACAACCTCGTCGTTGTATTCTATAACTTCGCCAAGCAAAGTTGCTGAGGAAGCGCTATTAATTTTCACCTTAAGATAATCCCCGGCTTTAATTTTATCGTTAGTAGGGAATACAACAACCTTATTCGTGTCGGTTCTGCCAGCAAAATTATCGTTAGATTTTCTGCTCGGTCCTTCAACCAGAACTATCTCTTCAGTTCCAATGACTTCCTGATTTATTTCGTGAGCAATGGATTGCTGCAAATCAATTATTTCACTTAGTCGTTTGCCCTTCACTTCTTCGGCAACATCATCTTCCATCTTAAAGGCTTTAGTCCCTTCGCGAGGGGAATATTTAAACATGTACGCGCCGTCGTACCTTACTTTTTGCATAATGTCTAATGTAGCAAGGTGGTCTTCCATTGTCTCTGTCGGGAATCCTGAAATAATATCAGTTGAAAAACTAATACCCGGCATCAGTTCTTTTGCTTTCTTTATTATAGTAAGATAATGCTCAACAGTGTATGTGCGGTTCATAGCTTCCAATATTCTGTTTGAACCGGATTGCACAGGCAGGTGAATGTAATTGCAAATGTTTTTGTTCGCGGCAATTGTCTCTAACAATTTATCAGACAAATCCTGAGGATGGGACGTAGTAAACCTGACACGTATCAAGGGGTCGACATTTGCACAAGCTTCCAGAAGATCGGCAAAGTCGGTCTCTCCGTCTTTGTAAGAGTTTACATTCTGCCCGAGCAGAGTAACCTCTCTAAAACCTCTTTCCGAAAGCTGCTTAATCTCCTCAATTATTGAGTTCAGTCCCCGGCTTCTTTCACGTCCGCGTGTAAAAGGTACCACGCAAAAGGTACAGAACTTATCGCAGCCGCGCATTACAGAAATCCATGCCGATAAACCATCTTCGCGGTATGGTATTAAATCTTCGTAAGTTTCAGTTTTGGAAAGTTTGACCCCAATCCCTTTTTCGCCGGCTAAGGCTCCGTCAATAAAGGCGGGCAGGCGGCGGTACTCGTCGGGACCAACAACCAGGTCAACCATTTTTCTATCTTCAATAAGATCTTTGCGTAAGCGTTCCGCCATACAGCCAAGAATTCCAATTACAGTATCGGGATCTTTCTCTTTCTCTTTTTTTAATGTTCCTAGTCTGCCATAAATTCTTTGTTCTGCGTTATCACGCACACTGCAGGTGTTAAGCAGAATAACATTTGCCTCTTCCAGATTGTCCGTTAATCCAAATCCGCGATTTTTTAGTACGCCCTGCACCAGTTCAGTATCTGCGACATTCATCTGACAGCCATACGTTTCTATATATACTTTCTTGCTCATAATAACCCTTGTATCATTAACTATTATCTATCTCTTGATCCTGATCGTGCTCATGATCAATGTTTTTTAAGTGGTCCATTTTTTTATTATCCTGATCTTCTTGCTCATGATCTTCTTAAAACTGATCAGGATCAAGAGCAAGTGCAAGAGTAAGATTAAAGCATCATGGTGAATAATGAATTTCTTCTTCGTAAACTCTATTTGATTGACTTTTTATTAATCCCATCAGCATTGCTACGATTGGCTTAAGTGAAAGTTTTAATTCTTGATTTTTGCTTTCATCAATTATGTTACGTGCAAATAATACGTCAAGACAACTATCACATTCGAAAGCTGAACCCCGTGCAATATCAAAATAGCGACATTTGTCTTTTGGGGAATACTTCCCATTTCCCTCAGCGATATTTAATGCAATAGACGCTGATGCTCTTTCGAGTTGATCAAACAAATTGTTTTTTAATTTTAGGTCATCTTTCAATATCTGGATGTGGTTCACAAACTCGATTGAAAAACGATATACATCTAGTTTTTCATGATCGAATAATAATTCAGACATGGATTCCTCCAAATAAAAAAGTCAAATTTTTGTCCAATGTTAAACCTTGTTCCATTGCTAAATTCACATCATGCTCTTGCCTGCCCGCCGTGGCGGGATCATGCTCATGTTCTTGATCATTTCAAAACGGATCAGGATTAAGTGCAGGAGCAAGAAGTGATAAAATTGAAGGATAAAAATAGGAATAAAGCCCCTGATTAACAAGACACGGAGTCAGTTATAAAGTTCACAAAGTGGAAAGTTCATCAAGTATAAAGGAAAAAAGTAAAAGTGAAAAAATGTAAAAAGACAGAAGGTTCAGCGGCAAAAAAGTGGGCATGATTGAATTGTTGAAAAACAACAGCTAAAAGAACTAAAACTCTAATCCTGATCCTGCTCTTTTTCCTGATCATGATCATTTTTTGATCTTATTCTTTTCCCGGTTGTCGCGTTCCCAACGTGACATGTAGAAACGCATCACGCATGACTTTTGTGTCTCGTCGAATTCTGCGCCACAGCGTCACGACGGGGTCATGACGGCCCGGTTCCAAGGTGCGGAAGTCTGAAGATTTCGTGAAGCCCCCGGAAGATACATTCCCTTGATTCAACCTCCGTTAGGCAAGCCTGCTCTTGCTCCTGCTCATGATCATGATCCTGCTCATCTTTTGATCTTATTCTTTATTCTGTTATCCTGACTTCTGACTTCTGACTTCTACCTCCTATCTCCTAAATTCCGCACTTTTTTGTTAAAGTAACTTGACTAATAACCGGTGCTAAGTTATATTAAACTAACGCATTTAGCGTTAAATAGTTTTGATGTTCCGGTTCCCGTTTTACAGTTGATATGCCAGGTTAGTAAACCTTCCGGCTAATAAAAGTATATCAATTCGTATCTAATACTAAAGCAAAATTGAAAATTTATCAACCACGTGATAGGTAAAGGATGTCTGTACCCGATAAGATCGCTCAATTAAAAAAAGAAGCTGCTATAAAGGCGGTTGAATATATCCAGTCAGGTATGATTGTGGGACTTGGAACAGGTTCCACCGTTCAATTCGCCCTTGAGGAAATAGCCAGAAAACTTAACACCGGTGAACTCGAACATATCACGGGAATTCCAACCTCGATTCGCACACGTAACGAGTCAACTCGTCTTGGTATTCCGCTTACCACGCTTGATGAACATCCTGAAATTGACCTGACAATAGACGGTGCCGACGAAGTAGACGCTAACCTTAACCTTATAAAAGGGGGCGGCGGCGCCCACCTGCACGAAAAAATTATTGCCCAGGCAAGCAAAACCTTTATTGTTATTGTTGACGAGGGGAAGATTTCCTATAAATTGGGTGAAAAGTTTTATGTGCCGTTAGAGGTGATTCCTGCCGCACTTAAAACAGAGCGCCTATATATAGAAAGACTTGGCGCAAAAGTAACCCAACGAATGAATAAAAATGGCAAACCTTTCCGCAGCGATGAAAATAACTATATAATAGATGGTCATTTCGGACCGATTGACAATCCAGCTGAACTTGCGATTAAATTAAACTCCAGAGCCGGTATTGTTGAACATGGGTTATTTATTGATATGGCGAATAGAGTTGTTGTGGCGGGGAAAGAGGGAGTTTATTTTAAAGTAAAAAGTAAAAAGTAAAAAGTAAAAAGTAAAAAGTAAAAAATGAAAAGTGAAAAGTAAAAATTCTCATCCTGAGCGAAGTTGAAGGAGAAGGACAGACTAACAGAGCTAGAGAGTGTAAAGCATTGTTGCATTGTTTGATTGCTAAATTGCTAAAAACAAAATACACCCTAACCTGCTCTTGATCATTATCATGTTCCTGATCCTTTTCTCGGCTGTCACGTTCCATCCAGAGCAGGGTGTTGCAGAACAGTAAATTTTTATGTGAAAAATTCTACATGGTATCATTTCGATACGTCCGAAAAGCATCGGACTACTCAATGACCTCAAATTGGGTCGGTTTTCGAGTGTCCCGCTTCAGAATTTAAGAAATCGGCGGGATGTATCGAGAAAACAAACCATCGCAGGATTGAATTTCAATCTAATTATTCATTCTGCAACACCCTGCAGAGGCCGGCAAGCGTAACGTGGCATTAAAAGGGGAGACTGATCACTGAGTTCCAAATCAATGCAACATCGCCACGATGCGATCGTGTCGACCTGGGAATAAGATTTTCTCTTGATCCTGCTCTTGATCCTGATCTTGATCGTCTTTTCTTTTGATCTTATTCTTTCATTTGTTATTCTGACTCCTACTTCCTATTCTCGCTCTTTGTGCGCTATGTTACTAAATGTCTAAAAAGAATTTGTTTTTTACTTTTTTCTTGACAAGTGTATGCCGAATTGTTAATTTAGCTCCTGTATTTCAAAGCGTGGGAACTTTGTGATACGAGCCACTTGGAACTGGCAAAAAGTTTTGTAGTTTTAGATTGAACATCGAACGAAAGGAAGTTTTTGTAATAACGGGAACAACCAACCAACCGGAACATCAAACGCAACAACCTTAACTGGGTAAGGGAAAAAGTACTTTTTGGGAATTGTACTTTTAACCGACACTTTTTTGATTTATGGAACAGATCAAAGAGTAACTAACTAACTTCTTAATTATTTTGGAGAAAAGAATGAAATTTCTTTCCAAATTGTTTTTAGTTGTACTAGCTGTTGCTAGCATGACTTTCGCTCAAACCACGTACTATGTAAACGTACAGACTGGTTTGGATGGTTACAGTGGTTTATCCTCATCTGTAACTGGCGTACCTGGCGAAGGTCCAAAACAAACGATTCAAAATGCTATCACCGCTGCTTCATCTGGCGATATCATTTCAGTTGCCTATGCAAATGGTAACCTTTACAACGAAAACGTTGTTATTGGTATTGGCGCTGCAAGTAAATCGTTAACATTTACTTCAACTGGCGGTGCTCCTAACGTTGTTTCTATTACAGTTAACAACGCTAATGCTCCTGCTGCTACACCAAACGACACAGAAAACTTTACTGGTCCTTTTAACATTACTACTTTCTTGACTCTTACTGACGGTTCTGTTACTGGCGCTTCCAACTTAACAGTTGCAGGTGTTGTTACAAGAACTGTTGGTAGTGTAGATAGTCAGTTAAAGTACACTGGTGTTGTTAATTTTATCTATAACGGCGCTGTTGCTACAACTACTGGTTTTGAATTGCCAGCAGCAGCAAACACAACTAACTTTGGTAATTTAACAACAGTTGGTGCTACTCCACTTACATTGAATGAAAGTAAGATAATGAATGGTATTTTAGTAACTGCCAGTACATTGAACCTTGGTGCCAATACACTAAACATTGTTGGCGCAAGTGTTGCACATACTAATGCTGGTGATATTACTAATGGTACATTAGCATTCTCAATGTCAGGTGCTACTACATTAACAGGTAACTTTAAGCTGCCTAACGTTACAGCAACATCTGCGGCTGCTCAAACATTAACTTTACCTACAAATGCTGCTGCTACTACAATTGGCAGTATAGCTGCTTCAGGTAAAGCTTCTGTTACTGCTGCTAATGCAATCACAATTGGTGATGTATCTAACAGTGGTACTGGCGCAATAACTCTTTTTGCAGCTAGTGCTGGAGCAACAACTGCAAAATCTTTAACCAATACAGGTTCTGGTAGTATTACTGATGCTACTGCTGCTGGTACTAATTTTGCAGTAACAAATAATGTTTTACAAAGTGGTACAGGTTTCATCAGTATAGGCTCTATTGCTGGTGCTGGTACTGTTGCTATTGGTGGTACTGTAACAAATAATCCTACATTAACACTTACAAGCGCTGTTGTAAATGCAGCCAGCAATTTAGGTGTTATTATATTTGGTGATAAACCAACTACGGTTACTGGTCTTACAACTGTTGCTACAACAATTACAGGTACTACAGGTGCCGCAACAGTTTGGAATAATGCTGGTGAAATCAGATTTGGTTCAACTACCACTGCTCTTACTCTAACTGGTGGTGTTACTATTTCTTCAACAAATTCTTTTGCAGATGGTAACGCAGCTGTTGAAGTTGTCAGTAATAATGGTGGTGTTCAAACAGCCCTAACTACAGCTCCACTAGTAATGGGTCCATTAACAAATGCAACTACTTGGCCTGCAGTTACTGGTGTTACTTCGGCTAATAACGGTGACTTTACTCTTATCACAAGAAACAATGTTGCTGCTACAGTTACTATTGGTGCTTTAGTAAGTACTTCAACAGGTGCTGAAGGTGTTAATGGTAACGTAACAATAGGTCTTGCAGGTGCTGTTCTTCCTGGTATAACTGTGGCATCTATTTCTACATCAGGCGGTGCTGGTGGTTACATCAACTTTGGTGTAAATGCTAACAACGAAGATGTTGGTGTTACGGGTAATGTAACAAACGCAAGAACAACTAATAAGCCTCATCTTAATTTTGGGTTTGCTCCTACTGTTGGTGTTGACTACGGAATTGGTGGAGACCTTACAAGTTCAGGCGCATCACAAATAAACTTTTTAGGTCTAAATGGCGCTGTTGCTGAAAGCTTTGCTGTAACAGGCAACGTTGTTATGACTGGCGGTACAATTCAAGTTGATCCTACTGCTCCTTTAAGTGGTACAGGTACATTTACATTCGGCGGTGCTAATATTACTGCTGGTACCTTAGACCTTACTGGTCTTGTTGGTTCTGTAATGGATGTAACATTCAACGGAGCTGTAAAATTCTACGGTGGTACAATTGACGTTAGCACAACTGCTGCTGCTCCTGCTGAAGCTGTTCACGCAGTTGCTACTTTTGTTGTAGCTCCTGGCTTTAGAGTTTTTCAATTAGGTGGTTTATCAAACGAATTCTCTACAGCTACTACTACTCCTACATTTATTGCAGGAAATACTCTCTTATTGGTTCAGGCAACTACAGTAATATCACATCAAACAATGGTTGGTGCTGCTACTACTACTGTATGGCCTGGTCAGGCAGCTATTGCTAATATTACTAACTTATCTCCTGCTGTTACATGGTCAGGTGGTAACTTTAGAATATTAGGTCACACTAGTTTCCATACAAGTCTAAACCATCTTGATGGAATGACTTTGTTCGTAGGTGGTCAGCTTGCTCCTAACGTTGGTGCTGGTTCTTTCTACAATCACAAAAGTTTTTCAACAGCTAACAATGCGTTCGTTTCCTTGAACTCAAATGCTGCTTCTAACTTTGGTGGTGCAGGTAACTTCCAAAACTTTGAAGTTGATGCTACTACTGGTGTTAATGTTACTGCTCTTGCTACACTTACAGGTAACTTCACAAATACATTCAACCTGACAAGCGGTAATATCTTAACAAGTGGTAACATTATCTTTAACAATACAACTAACTATCCAACTATTGTACGTAATGCCGGTACTTTTGCTGTTGTTCCTGTATTTACTTCAATGGTTAATGTTTATTACATTGGTTTAGATAAAGCCGCAGCTCTCGAATTACCAGCTGCTGCAAATAAATTGTGGGACTTAACAGTTGCTACAACTAACGATGCTCCTAATGCTACTACTGCAGGTCACGTACCTGGTCAAGGTGCTGTTACAATTGGTGCAACAACTGTTAATGGTACACTTACTGTTAATGCTGGTCAAGCATTAGTTTTAAATGGTATTCTTACTATGGCTGGTGAAAACATCGTTCTTAATGGCGATATTACTAACACAGCTGCTGGTAACACACTTACACTAGGTAGAGCTACCGGTACAACTATTACAGGTTCTGGCTGGTTGCCTGATATGGCTATAGCTGCTGCTTCTCTTGGCAACAAAATTGATGGCGCAATGGGTCTAGTAACTGGTTTATTGGCTGCCGATAACTCAAGAGGCGGTGTTGGTGCTGCTAATATTGACGTAGTACTTTCTGGTGTTGGCGCTGTTGTTGCTAACGGTGGTTTAACATTCCCTGCTGCTGCAGGTGGATTACAAGTTATTTTTGGCGCTGGTGCGTTAAACGGAACAAACTTAGGTGTTATTACTACTGCTGACGAAGATAACGCATTACAGGTAAGTTCTGACATGGCTACTTCTGGTGCTATGGTTCACGTAGCTGGTGACATTACTATTGATGATACATTTACATGGTCATATTTAAATGCTGCTGCTGGTCAAACAGCCGGTGCTACTATTACTGGTCCTGGTACATTATTATTCGCAGTACCAGTTCTGTATACAGCAACCGCTGTTGCTACAACTAGCCCTGTAATTGATGCTCCAGTTGATATCGATTTTGGTACAGGTAATGCTGCACTTTTATGGACACTTAATCCAGCTGGTACAGGTCATTTAACAATGGCTGGTGATGTAACTGTCACAGTTGGTACAGTTGTTTTAGGTGATAACATTACTGCTCGTAACCTTACAATTGCTGGTTCTAACTTTACAATGACTGCAAATTCTTCATTTGCTGCTCATAATGGTGCTGGTGCATACATTTTAGGTACTTTGATACTTAATGCTACAACACCTCCAATGAACTGGTCACACACTGGTACACCAACATTAGCTAATGTAACAATAGCTGATGATGTTGTGTTAGGTGGTACAGGTGCTGGTCTTACAATTTACAGAACATTTACACATACAGCAGGTTTACTTGATTTCTCATCAAGAACCATTACTATTGACGCTCTGACTACTCCTATTGATGGTGGTGTTTTAGCTGCTGCTGGTACATATGCAAATGTTGCTGGTACTTATGCCGCAACTACTGGTTATTTAGTTCTAAGCACAGCTGTCATTAACCAGGGTGCTAACAACTTTACAATTCCTAACTTGAGATTTGGTCCTGTCGCTGCAGCTGCAGCTACTGCTGCTGCTCAAACAGGTGTTGTAACTGTATTAAATAACCTTGATTGTAGACAACTTGGTGTTGTTGATATTAAAAACGCCAACACAGGCAACGTAGTTGTATTAGCTGTTGCTGATGGTGCTACTGTAACTCAAACTGGTACTACAGCAACTGCATTTGACGTTGCTCCATCTTATCTTGGTCAAATTACTTTAGTAGCTAAAAATACTGCAGCTGCAACAATTCACGCAACAATCTGGCCTGCAACTCCTGATTCTTTAGTTACTTTATTTGTTGTTAACTCAGCTGCCGCTAGAGCAACTTACTTGCCAGGCGACAGAAGTGTTATGAATGAAATAGATCTTTATGTTGGTGATCTTGATCTTGATCTTGATAACATAGCTAGTGCTGATGATGTAACTTTAACTTTAGAAAACTCTATCTTCAAAGTAAGAGATACAGGTAGAATGTTCGAAGGTAATGGCGCGTTTGTTTATACCGATCCTGACGTATTCTATCAGATTGGTGCTGCTTATAATACAACTACAAATGGCGTTAACTTAACTCCTGTAAACAACTTAACAGTTGAAGCGTATAACCTTGGTGTTGGCCCTGTAACAATTGGTGCTGCTACTACTGTAAAAGGTGATCTTACTGTTAATGCTCCAATGAATACTGTTGCTACTATCTCATTACATGGCGATGCTTTCATAGCAACAGCTGTTAATGTTGGTGGTACAGTTGCATTTGTTGGCGCTGTTGATGATCAAACTATCACAGTTCCTGCCGCTGGCGGTAACTTTGGTAACTTAACAATAAACAAAGCTGTCGGTAATGTTATTCTTACCGGTGGTAACCTTAGTTTAGTTGGTGGTGCTGGTACAATGACTTTCTTAAGAGGTCTTTTCATCACTGGTGATAATGTATTAGTACTTAACAGACCTGCTGCTGCACCTCAAGGTTTCGTACATACTCCAACTAATGGTTTCTTATCACACGTTGTTGGTAATGTTGCAATGAATCCAAACTTGAATCCTTCACCTGCCTTTGGCAGAAACGAATGGCCTGTTGGTTCAATGACTCATTACAGACCTGCTGCATTAACATTCTTAAACACAGTTGCAGCTGTATTGGGTGTAAACATTACTATTAGTCATGTTGACGCAAAACCTGCTGGTATTGTTGGCTTGCCAATAACACATAATGAATCATTTATTGCTCGTTATCCTAACTTCTACTGGAACATAGTTTCTGGTGTTAGTTTATCACAGATTCAATTTGACTTAGAATTAACTGCTGCAGGATTTACGCAATATGGTAATATTACTGAAACAGTTCTTCTTAGAAGAAACGGTGCATTTGGTGATACAGAAAACACATGGTACCTACAAGGTGCTGACTATGATAACTTCGTTGCTGACGGTCAACCAACTGTTATTAACGAAAACTCACGTGGTGGTTTAAGAGTTGAAGGCGCTATCTTTACTTATGGTATGCCTACACGTCTTTACACTACAGGTACTTTACCAAATATAACAATGGGTATTGGTGCTAATAATGTTGAAGTGATCGATCTTGAAGGTCTCTTTGGTGGTAACGAAGGCGACTTGACATATCATGTATCTTCAACTAACACAACTAATCTTACTGTACCTACTGACGACTTCACTGACACTACATTTGAATTATTAGGTGTTTCTGATGGTCAAGCTACAGTTACTATTAGAGCTACTGACATTAATGGTGACTTCTTTACAACAAGCTTTAACGTAATTATTGATGCTACTGTTGCTTTAGAAGATGCTATGGGTATTCCAACAGAATTCGAAATGGCTCAAAACTTCCCGAATCCTTTCAACCCAACTACAAAGATCCGTTTTGGTTTACCAGAGCAATCAAATGTAGTATTGAAAGTGTATAACATTCTTGGTGAGCAAGTAGCTAACTTAGTTAGTGAAATTCTACCTGCTGGTTACCATACAATTAACTTTGACGCAACTAACCTTACTTCAGGTCTGTACATTTACAGAATTGAAGCTGGTAGCTTCGTAGAAGTTAAGAAAATGATGTTGATGAAGTAAGAAACATCAGTAGTTAGAATGTAGAATTTAGTAGTTAGAATTCTATAGATGGGTCCCCACTTTGTGGGGACCTTTTTTATTTTAAAGAGAAATATTACTCTGAGCGCTGGCTAGGCAGAAAGATGAAGAATGGTTAAGCAGCTAACTTAGTTAGTGAAATTCTACCTGCTGGTTTCCATACAATTTACCCGGCAGTGTTTAGTGACGGGTTAACTTTGACGCTAGTTCATTAACTTCAGGTCTGTACATTTACAGAATTGAATCTGGTAATCCCGAATTCAGTTCGGGATTAAGAAAATGATGTTGATGAAGTAAGAAAGATCAGTAGTTAGAATGTAGAATTTAGTAGTTAGAATTCTATAGATGGGTCCCCACTTTGTGGGGACCTTTTTTTTATTTTAAACCACCCGATCCATCCATAGGCTGTCACGATCCATCCAGAGGCTGGCAGGCGCATCGTGACATGAAATCCCAAGCGCAATCCGGTGGAACCCCATCATTTAGTGGAGTAACAGTCACCGACTGGGGTCATGACTGCCTGGTACTCGGGATTTTCTGGGCTGTCACGATCGCATCGTGACATGGAATTCACCAAGCCCGGTTCTCTTGTTCGCAATGAACCACAGTCACGACAGGGTCATGACTGCCTGGTTCTGGTGGTGTGCTCGGCTGTCACGATCCATTCGTAGGCTGGCAGGCACATCGTGTGATATAGAATCCTCATAGCCCGGCTTTCACGATCGGAAGAAATCACAGTCACGACAGGGGTCATGACTGCCAGGTTCCTGGGGTTTGCTCGGCTGTCACATTCGCAAAGCACCCCGTAGGACAGATTTGTAATCTGTCCATTAAAATTCTCAACGGAAACAAGAGGAAAATAAGAAACTGACAGTATCAAATAAATAACTAAGAGCAAAAAGTCTTAAATTTGGCTTTAGAAATGGAAGAGACTTCAGAAAATAAAATCACCGCTAAAGGGTACTGTAAAAGCTGCGGGAAAGAGCATTTTCTTTTTGAAGGTAATGCCCGTAAATATTGCCTTGAATTGATGAAAGAGCTTGAGGAAAAGAAAAGAATTGATTTATCCCGTTCGGAGGAGAATTCTGATCCCCGTCTTAGCATCGATTATCTCTTTGGCAAAGCCCGTGGACAAATGTTCGGAGTTCTGGAAACGAAAAACAGAGTTGGGGAAACAGTTCTTCTGAAAGCCTTTTCCGGTCAGTATAATGGCATCTGGTTTGTCGAGGGGTGGGTTCCACCTCTGCTTGATCCGGATCAGTTTGATGAGCTTATTAAAGAGGAAGATGTTCGCATAAAAGATATTGGCAAAGAGATAAATCAATTGCCATGTACCTCCGCTAAGCGCGCATTACTCGTTAATGAAAGACGTCAACGGTCCCAGCAGCTTCAGCAGGGAATATTTTCGCTTTACAGGGCTCATAACTATAGTGGCAAAGAATTATCTCTCTCTGAGGCTTACAATGGCGATAACGGTATTCCCACAGGCACAGGCGACTGTTGCGCGCCAAAGCTATTAAGTTATGCCGCCAAGCATAACCTGAAGCCAATTGGACTCGCAGAATTCTTCTGGGGTGAACAAAACCTTTCGGGTACCAGGCAGCATGGAGAGTTTTATACCTCTTGCCAGGATAAGTGTTACCTCATTCTGGGTAATATATTATGTGGATATGATGAATAGACCTCTACTTGATATTATTTATTCTGACGAGCATATTGTTGTTGTTAACAAACCTGGTGGATTATTAACAATCCCCGGTAAAGGTTCTGAAAAAACCGATTGTGTAACATCCAGATTGAAAACATTATTCCCGGAGTGTATAGAACAACCTTCTGTTCACAGGCTTGATCAGCCGACTTCCGGATTACTGGTTCTTGCTCTTAACAATGACGCGCATTCAAATCTTTCAATTCAATTTCAAAGGAGAGAAGTAGAGAAAGAATATATAGCTGTTCTGGAAGGAATTGTCGATGAAGATTCAGGCAGGATAGAACTACCATTCAGGCTGGATGTTGATAACCGTCCTTATCAGATTTATGATGCCGTTCAAGGTAAATTGGGAATTACCGATTGGGAGAAACTGGAGGTTAGTGCAAACACGACACGTGTAAGGTTCAAACCACACACGGGGCGCACCCATCAATTAAGGGTTCATGCCGCTCATGAGAAAGGTTTGGGCTGTCCAATAGTTGGTGATTCGCTCTATGGCTCCGCTCAGCAGGGTGACTTGCTGAAACTTTGTGCGGTTAAACTTGCCTTTAAGCACCCAAAAACAAACGAACCTTTATGTTTCGAAATAGAGGAAATCTTTTAAAAATATTGAAATAAAAATGTTGAACACAATGGCGCCGAGCAAATTCAGGTTCGCTGACTTACCATCAGGTTCTTAAGCTGAAATTCATGTCGGATTGGATGCATAACAGCATGTTCAAGCATTGCGTCAATACAATATTCTGCACCCCAGCGGGAAGTGTAAGTCTGCGGATGAAATTTCTCTTCCTCTACTTCTGTTAGCGGCAATTGCCATTTTTCCAATAGATGTTGAAGATATTCATCCGCCTCCTCTTCCACTGAAGTGGCTTCAGGTGCGACTTTTATTCCCGGATCAGGGAGATTCAGTTTTTCACATATCCAGGTCATATATCCACGCGCCGCTCTGAATACATGATGAAGAAGAGTCTCCATGGACTCGTAATCCGGGTCCTCTGTCTTGGGTAAAACTATATTTTTGTTTTTGGCATCTCTCCATGTTTGTAAAAACAAGGATAGATATTTTGCGTGTAACAATACCATTGACCGGGCACCGTTATATTTATACTCAGCCAATTCTTTACTATTCATTAAATTTCCTCTCATTTAGGAGTTACAATGATTTCAAATTTTCAAATGGATAAACAAAACCCCATTCAGCACGCATTTTATCCATTACTTCCATAATCGCTATAGTTTCTTCCAAGGGGATAATGTTACTCTCCTGCTTACCCTCCATAATACAACGAGCAACTTCTTCCACTTGATAAATAAATCCGTTTTTATGATTTTTTTGACGAACCTTCTTACTCTTCCGTATTTTATTCGTTCCATCATGCGTATGAATTATAAAACGCTCTCCTCCTTGAATTTGAGGAAATTCTATAAATCCTTTAGACCCGTAAATTAGTACCTCATTTTTCATTTTCAAATTGAAACTAATAGAAATGTTGGATAAACAGCCGGATGGAAATTGAAACAGATAATTTGCAATTTCATCAACACCGGAATCACTGAAACGCGTCATGGATTTAATACTTTGAGGCAGCTCTCCAAGTAAATAGCAGATTAATGAGATCGGATAAATTCCCATATCCAAAGTAACACCGCCAGCAAGGGCAGGATCTTTAAGTCTTTTCTCATACTCCAGACTAACAAATCCACCCATGGAAATATTGATTAACTGCACTTTTCCTATCCCATGGTTTACGATTTTCCCTTTTAATAGTTTGATGCTAGGCAAGAATCTCGTCCAGATGGCTTCCATCAAAAAAAGATTCTTTTCTCTTGCGATCCGTGCAAGTTCTCTGGCTTCTTTTGCGTTGACGGTAAATGGTTTTTCAATCAATACATTCTTACCATGTTCCAGGGCAAGTTTAGCATTTTCAAAATGAAAATTGTGCGTAGTGGCAACATAGATTATATCAATTTCTTTATTATTTACTATTTCATCGTAACTGCAAGCAATTGAAATATCATGTTTGTCTGCAAACAATTTTGCCTTGGAAGGTGTTTTGGAAGCAACAGCAAGAAGTTCGTTGCCCGGAGTTGCTTTAAGAGCATCAGCCATATTATGGGCTACTAAGCCTGCCCCAATAATACCCCATTTAAGGTTTTGCGTTTTTTTCATGCCATCCTGTAATGAAGTTCCAAAAAAAGAATGAATCTAATTGAAGTAAGTTATCAGCCTGTCATTAATAGTGATATTCGAAAAACGAAATTCTTCTTTTATCCAGTGAAGTGTTTTCCTATGATAAATGAAAACATGTGTCTTGTCATCCTTATAATTCCAATCATGGAAGTCGATACCCTCATCATAAATACTGGTCATGCAATAGAGTTTACCATCCTTATTTAATAAGTTTTTAAGCAAAGCAAAATCTTTGTGAGGATTATGGAAATGTTCAATTACCTCGCAGCAGGCTATGTAATCATATTGTTCATTTAGTAGGGCAGGGAAGTTTTGAAAAAATGGATCATACTGCTCTATCTGAAAATCATTATCCTTCAAAACCTTAGAAATAACAGGTCCGGAACCAGCTCCGAAATCAAGCCCTTCATCATCCATGGTAAAGTCTCTAAGTATAGCAGAAGAAATTGGCGACACAAATTCCTGATAACCTTTGTCATTAACATCATTTATATGTTCTTCGTACCGGGATTTTTCGGCAGCCATAGCAAGGACAAGTGACTTGTCTACAAAGATACCATAGCATTTATTACACTGATGGTAAAGTCGTGTCTTAAACTGGTAAAAGACTTTACTTTCACCCAGGCAAAGTGGGCAGACGTTATTCATTTAATTTCTCATCTATTTTTGATAAGCAATAAGCATTGATATTGCCGGGACTTGTACACGATCATTTACTGATCTGTCATCAGACAAATAAAACTCTTCTCCAAGAACTGCTAATTGCCATTCTCCTTTTAATTCGTAATCTACTATTTCGGTGCGGGCATTGTAAATTACGTAAATGTTTTTCCACTCATCATTGTTTGCATGATTACTTATTTGATAGCTTACTAATCCGTTTTCAACTTTCTTAAACACTAGGTTTTTTCTAACATCTTCTCCTGTCTGCATACGAAAAGCCGGGTGATTTTTTCTAAGAGCAATAAGGTTCTTATAATAATTAAAAACAGTCTTATTCTTTACCTTCATGTTCCAATCTATTCTGTTTATTTCATCGGGGAGATTGAAACTGTTGTGCTCTCCGTTTTTCGTGCGTAACATTTCAGCGCCGGCATGCATGAAAGCGATTCCCTGCGAAGTCATAACTATGGCATTTGCCAGTTTATCCATGGCAACAATTTCCTCTTCAGAAGCCCCCCGTCTGGAAACTTTTAACTTATCATAAAGTGTATGGTTATCATGGCAGGAAACATAACTAATTGACTGCCATGGCTCGATAGCCCAAGGAGCATTAGAATAGTTGACAGCCGCATAATCAATTTGCGGATGCTGAATGGATCCGACAACACCAAATTTAATAGACTCTTCCGTACCTTTTGCGCCGCTTACAAAACCTGTGCTTAAGTCATCAAAAACTGATCCCTTCAAACCATCGCGTATGTCATCACTAAAAGCGGAAATTTGCGGCATCTCTACTACATGTTTTTTAAGAGCTCTTTCTGCTTCAGGTAAAGGGGAGTCCCCAGCCGTCCAACCCTCGCCGTAGACAATAATGTTAGGATTAATTTCTTTAACTCTTTTTGCAACTGCGGTCATGGTAGTTATATCATGAATGCCCATCAAATCAAAACGGAAACCATCAATGTGATATTCATTTGCCCAGTAAGAAACAGAAGCCAAAATATATTCTCGCATCATTTTCTTTTCGGAGGCGGTTTCATTACCGCAGCCGGATGCGTTCGAAAGACTTCCATCATCCCATTTTCTATAATAATATCCTGGTGCTTCCAAATCAAAATTTGAATTACCAGTTGTAGCCGTATGATTGTAAACTACATCCAGTATTACACCAATTCCATTGGCGTGAAATGCTTTTACCATTTCCTTGAATTCTTTTATCCTCACTTCCGCCTTGTAAGGATCTGAGGAATAGGAACCATCGGGAACATTATAATTTAGTGGGTCATAGCCCCAGTTGAACTGAGGAGTATCTAATTTAGTTTCATCGAGATAATAGTGATCGAAGGCAGGAAGCAGATGTACATGAGTTATTCCTAACTCTTTTAGATGATCAATGCCAGTAGACACGCCCCCGGGTCCGGTTGTTCCTTCTTCAACAAGACCCAGATATTTGCCCGGTAAACTTGAACCCGATTCCGTTTGAATGGTAATATCTCTGATATGCAGTTCATAAATGATTGCATCGTTAGGTGATTTTATCTCAGGTCCTTTGTCTTCACACCAATCACTAGGGTTGGTACTTCTCAAATCTATGACCATCGCTCTTTTGCCATTAACACCAGCTGCCTGAGCATAGATGCCGGGGGTTTCATCAAGCCATTTTCCATTAACCATTATTTGGTAAGTATAATATGTTCCATTCAAATCGCCCTCTAATTTTTTCGCCCAGATACTATCAGTTTGGGTTCTCATTTCATGTGTCTCAAAAGGTTCGCCGGTATTACCATCATGGTATAAATTTAACTTTACTTTCTCGGCTGAGGGTGACCATATCTTAAACTCTGTTGCTTCTTTTGAATAGTTCAGCCATAAACCAGTGTTAACACTTTCTTCCCAAGCGTTCTGCTCAGATTTATTATGACCACAGGAAAAAAGCAGAATGGAAGTTAAAATAATAAAGATGCTGAGTGTTGGTTTACCGAATTTGATCATTTGGGTAGCCTGCATAATTGTTCTAAAGATGAATTAAATATAATGAGAAGAAGAGAAGTAATAAAGTGAAAGAAGTTTAACCAGAAAAGAGAATTACAGAAACTCAGCTAATCATGATGCTAAACATTTAAGATGAGAGTCTTCTTACATGGCGATGATTACCTTTTGTCAATGACTTTAAAGTTTTTTACTAATGCGGCAGATTTTCATGCCTCTTAATAATAAGCAGTTCAGATCTATATTTTTTATTCCAGCTCCAAATTAGTATTTATTGTAAAATAAAAGGTACTGCCAACTCCAGGCAAAGATTCAACACCAATTTCACCATTATGCAATTCAACAATTTTTTTGCAATGCGCCAAACCAATTCCGGATCCTTCGTAATCGCTAGTTTTATGAAGTCGATGAAAAATGGCAAATATTTTTTGCTGGTATTCAGGACTAATGCCAATGCCATTGTCAGTTACAGTAAACCTCCAATAAGAAGCCTGTTTCTCAGCAGCTACAATTATTTTAGGATTCTCATCAGTTTTTTTGAATTTAATTGCATTAGCAATCAGGTTTTGGAAAAGAAGTCGGAGTTCCGTTTCATACCCAAGTAATTTAGGTAACTCATTTACTTCAATTACAGCATTAGATTTACTTATCGCATAGTGTAAATCTGCCAGAGCATTTGCTACTATTATATTACAATTCAATTTTTTTAATTCGGAACTGTTGCCGATTTGCCCGTAATCAAGCAGTCCGTCAATTAACTTTGTCATTCGAGCTACAGCATCGCTGATATACTCAAGACTTTTAGCTCCTTCTTCATTCAGGTTTTTAGAATGATCTGTTGAAAGTAAGTTTGCAAAACTGCCAATAGATTGTAAAGGCGCTCTCAAATCATGAGAAGCGATAGAAGTAAATTGCTCCAGTTCTTTATTTTTGTTCTCAATTTTCTTTAAGTGTATTTTTTGAAGCTCTTCTGTTTTTTTTCTTTCGGTTATATCGATGATGGAGGTTAAAACTACAAGTCCCTCCGGTCTGTTAATTGGACTCAGTCCTATCTCAATCGGAAATTCACTTCCATCTTTTCTTTGTGCAAACAAGTCTCTGCCTACACCCATTGGACGGGACTTTGGGTTGGTGAAGAACATTTTCATCAGTTTCGGATGACCTTTCTTATACTTTTCCGGCAGCAATATATCTACGTCTTTACCAATGATTTCTTCGCGTGTATACCCGAATAAGAGTTCCGTTTGTTTATTAATCAAGGTTATTCTCCCATTAGAATCAGCAAGGATAATTGCATTTGGGGATGCTTCAACCATGATCTGAAATGTTAATTCATTATGTTTTTCCATAACAAAACTCCTAACGTGGATAAGCAAAAAGTAAAAGTCTGAGTTTTACTTTATTGCCTGGACACTAATACATTAATTCATAATAGATCCAACAATTAGTTTATTATAAAAGTTGTTGTTTCTAATGAATAATAAGAAGGAAGTAATTTTCTTACGACCAAATAACGTGGGAAGTCATAAAATTGCTGAGTATGATTAGATTTTTGCTGTTCAAGCAAAACATTGATCTAGCAATCTAATTTCAGAAACAAAGTTTTATTCTATCCCATAGAATTTTTAATGAATTTTAGAGCATACTCAGAATTACCGCCAGAGCAATAAAAATAAAGGTCAGTCTTTTTGAAAAATTCGCAAGGCCAACAACCTCAAACTTTCTTATCCGGTAAATACGGTTTGCCATCCAGTTTGCAAATAAGATGAAAATTAGTGCTGTTCCCGCACCAGCAAGAACATCGCTCAAATAGTGACTTTGAAGTGCTACACGTGAATAGCAGACTAATAATGACCCCAGGAAAAGAATTATTTTTATTGAGGTCGTCACAACATCTTTTTGAACAGCGAGTAAAATTAATGGTAAAACTAATGCCATTGCCTTTGCAGCGTGACCCGATGGGAATGAGGGTGACTTGGAAACATATGTTTGCGCTATTTGTCCGGATAGTTCGATTGCTGGCCTGGCTCTTTCGAATACAAATTTTAACAGATCTCCGGCAATGCCGCCTGTGGCAAAAGAAAATAATATAATTAGAAATAGAGGTCTGTATTTTACGAAGTCCTCATTTCTAAATGAAAGAAAGAGTAAGAGAGCATAAACGAGGGAGATAAAACTCATTCCGTAACGGGAAACCATTCTAAAGAATTCCAGGAGAAAGTTATCCTCGTAAATAAGATTGTGTTTAATAACGATGAAAGAATCGATTTGCTGCTGCTGCCAGAGTATTATGGCAATTAGGTAGAGGAGAACGGAAGAAATAACGATAGCTATTACTTTGTTTTTTGGAATTACATTTTTCATGATATCTCCAAATTTAAGAACGACTATTTCCCATTATTTTGATATCTGTAAACTAAACAGCATTAATCTTTTCAAAAACTTCATCCTCAACAAAAACACCATCTAGTAGATTTTTTTCGCGGGTTTTAAGAGCTCTCTCTCCGGGGTATAAAATTTCCTCTCCATCGTTGATGGGGTCCGCTTTTTTCACGGAGTCAATAATATCATCGACTAGTTGGCTTATCGCTTCCGCGCTATGAGATTTTTGTGGATCGAACGCTATGAACACCTGCGACACAGACGATTCATGCTCACTCTGACCCAACTGGTTAGAGGATTTGCCCCCTGATAATAGCACAGCAATTATGTCAAATAAAATTGAGAGTCCGGAACCTTTCCAGTAACCGATAGGCAATGGTCTTTTAGCATCATAAATATCACCTGCGTCTGTGGTTAGTTCCCCATATTGATTATAGCCGCCCGGGTAGGGGAGTTCTTTGCCTTCTCTTCTATAGTTTGCAAGTTTACCAAAGGCATATTGCGATAGCGCCATGTCCATAACAACATTGCCTTTTTCGCGCGGCACAGCGAGAACGAATGGATTGTTTCCAAGCGCCGCTTTCTTAGCGCCCCATGGGGGCATCATTGGGTAGGCGTTTGTCCAGCAAAGCAATATTATTCCTTCATCGGCTGCTCTCCATCCATATGTTCCGCCGCGCATCCAATGGTTGGTGTTTTTAAGCGCAACACAGCCCATGCCGGTTTCTTTAGCAATTTCAATAGCACGCCCGGTTGCGTGCCAGGCATTCAGTGGACCGGGACCAAGATTACCGTCCCACTGTTCCCAGGTACCGAATGAATTTACAAGGCTTGGCTTTTCGTGAGGTTTTATTAGTCCCTGTCTTGCCAAATTTACGAAGGCTGCAAACCTGTTCGTTCCATGTGAGGCAACTCCAGCGAAAGTGTTTTCTGTAAGTATCTTCGCGCAGAGTGAAGCGGCTTCTTCCTCAAAATTATTTATTTCTAATTTATATTTTAAAAGATTTAGCAGGTCATTGTATTGCAGAAGGGGCATTGATCTTTCCTTTTTGTAAGATAAAGCAGTTGTCGCTTACTGTTCGGCAGCAAACGAGTTTATTATTGGTAGATAATTAATAAACATCTATATTCACAACAATCTTTTCTTTAGCGGGGGCATCAAGCAGATTTGCCGGTCTGACAAGTCTTAATTTATAATTTTAAAATTAAACCGCAATACCAAACAGCGCCCCAATGCCAGCCGTAATTATCATGGCAAGCGCGCCCCAGAATGTAACACGTAAAGTGGCTTTAAGGATAGGCGAGCCGCCAACTTTTGCCGAGAATATACCAAGTAACGCCAGGCACAATAACGATGTTATTGAAACAGCCGGGATCAAAATTGAGTTTGGAAATATTAATACTGATATCAACGGCATGGCTGCTCCAATGGCAAAAGTTCCGGCCGAAGAAAAAGCAGCCTGAACCGGACGTGCCGTTAGTATCTCTGATATCCCAAGTTCGTCTCTTGCATGGGCGCCAAGTGCATCGTGTGCCATAAGCTGATCTGCTACCTGACTTGCAAGAGCGGTATCTAAACCACGGCTTACGTAAATTGACGCCAATTCTTCTTTCTCTAACTCTACATCCTCTTCAAGTTCCCGGCGTTCTCGTTCTATGTCGGCTTTTTCTGTGTCTGATTGCGAGCTTACTGAAATATATTCACCAGCCGCCATTGACATTGCGCCTGCCACAAGACCAGCAACACCAGCTATTAAAATATCACTACTGGCTGCCTGTGCCGCGGCTACACCAACAATAAGGCTGGCGATTGATACTATGCCGTCGTTAGCGCCCAACACCGCTGCCCGTAACCAGCCGATATGTTGTGTGCGATGTTTTTCTCTGTGTAACGGATACATTTTATCCCCTTAAAAAAAGTTGTTTTTGTAATTGTTATCGATCTTTACGTTCTTTCAGTAATATTTTGAATTGAATTCTGTTGCGCGTGAACATTGTGTGTGTATGCCCGTCTTCAGGATATAGAGCATCCTGAGAATATGGAAACAATATAGGAAGTTTTACGTTATATGCGAATTATATTTAGTACTTTTTTTCGAGCCAGATTGTGGCAGCGTTCAAAAAAACTGCACAATTATTACATGGACTGCTATAGCCTGCCTGTCCAGCATTCAGATCGGCGCTACGGTTAGATATTTCTCCTGTAGAAACTGATGCCAGCCCGTTTCGAATTCTTCTATGGTAATTCCCAGTGAAGATTGAATGTGACCGTTAGTTTCAATCAGGGTGATAACAGCATCCATGCCCCAGGAATCTATTATATATTCCAGAAGAACATAACCTACACTATAAATCGAATGATCGCTGCTGTTAAAATCCGTGTTCAGATTGTAAAGTGTTGGATAGTTACCAGCCACTATGTAGGGGAGATTTTGTGGATCAATGAAATCCTGAGATTCATAAATTGCCACAGACTCCCATAACCATCGCGGATTGTTAGGAATAGTACCGTTCACCTGAATGGAAACCAGGTGTGCGAATTCGTGAACAGCTGTGAGTGGATTCCGGTTAGTGTGAAACATGCAAATTTCATTACGGTTGGTCACATAGCCCGTGGCGCCATCGTATCTTGTTCCAATTATTGTTACCATGTCAGTAAGAAAATGCTCATAATCACCCCAAAGTCTGAGGGTTACCAGTGGCATGTCTTCTACATTAAGATCTGTTGTTATTCGTTCGAAATTGTTTTCAAGTACTAATGACATTTCGGTAGTGATACTCTCATTAAGCCCGTCATATAGTAGGAAGTCGAAATGTGGATTATCCACTTCTTCACTTTGCGCTGATGGAGTATTTCCATCACAAGAACAAAAAAAGAGTACACCGGCCAGTATTAGTGAATAACTTGCTCTTCTCATTATATACCCCTTGGGACTTTTATCCCAATACAAGATAGTATTCCTAATTAAACTGAACAGGGTGAAATCCTGCCTCTCTTTCATTCATGATTGAATATTTTTCCATTGCCCGTTTCTACATTTTAACTATTATTCAATTGTACATCAATAACCTCTTTTATCGGGAAATACTCCCCTCACACCACCTTTTGGATTTTCAAGATCACCTTTCCGTCTGGGGATCAGGTGTACGTGGCAATGAAAGATGGTTTGCCCGGCATCTTCACCCACATTAACGCCAATGTTAAAACCTGTGATGTCATCATATTTATTTACCAGTATATTTTTAGCCTTATCGAGCAATTGAAAAATTGCCTGGTTCTCCTCATGATTGATTCCAAAGTAGTAGGCGAAATGTCGTTTTGGGATAATAATCATGTGTCCCAAAGTAACAGGATACATGTCGTAAATGGCATAACAATGATCATTTTCCAGAATGTGATTTTCTGTCAATTCACAAAAGATACAGCCTTTTTCTTTCATAACATTGTCTCCCGGACATTCTTAGGATTTATATGGCAAAGTAACTATTTCAATACTATTTTGGAAGTCAAATTAATTCCAATCATCGGGGGTATTAATGAACCGCTTCATTCAAATACTTTTTAGTTTTTTGTTTCTCGTTTTTTCTTTGTCCTCTTGCTCTTCTCCTGAAGACACTCCTTATCAAAAAGAAATAAAGGAATGGCATAAAGAGCGTGTTGACCGACTCACAGAACCTACTGGCTGGCTAAGTTTAGCCGGACTCCATTGGCTTGAAATGGGCGAGAATACTTTTGGTAAGTCTGCTGAAAATAAGATAACCTTCAAGGTAGCTGAAGCTCCGGAAGTTATTGGGTCGTATTTTTGGGAAGGGGACAAGATTATTTTTAAATCTGCTGAAGGTGTTAACGTAATTAGCGATAGTTCTGTTGTTACTGATATTGAAGTATTTGCTGATGTAACGGGCAAACCGACTCTTCTTGAGTGGGGCACCTTAAGTTGGTTTATTATAAAGCGTGGCGAAAAGTATGGCATTCGCCTGCGGGATACCGCTAACCCTAACCTTGCAAATTTTGAGGGAATAGAAATGTATGACATCGACCCGGCATGGAGAGTGGAAGCGCAATACGTGGCATTTGAAAATCCAAAGAAAATCGCCATCCCTAACATACTCGGTATGATTGATGAAGAGGATTCTTTTGGTGAGTTACAATTCCGGATTGAAGACAAAAACTATTCTCTTGCTACAACCGGTAAAACAACACCATACTTTATTATCTTTGCTGATATGACTAACGGTAGAGAAACATACGGAGCCGGCAGGTTCATGGTTGTTGAAGGAGCTGACTCAACCGGTAAAACATATATCGACTTTAACAAGGCATACAACCCTCCCTGCGGATTCACAAAGTATGCAACTTGTCCATTACCACCGGAAGAGAATAAATTAAGAGTTGAAATTACAGCTGGTGAGCATGCTTACCATGGAGCACATTAAAAGGTTATAAAAAAGGCTGCCAAAATTATTGACAGCCTTCTATTTATTCTATTCCACAATATCATCTGTGATTTCTTCAACAACTTCTGCTTCAGGCAACGCTTCAATTTGTGTTTTTATGTTACTAAGTCCTTCATCAAGTTGTGGACCTAATTGTCCGTCCATCATCAAACCGAAAAACCTGCCAATTGGGTAGCCAAGTTCCGTCTCGAATGTCCATACAATTCTTGTAGCATTTTCGAGAGTTTCAAATTTCCAATTATCTACTGCCAACCCTTGCATAGGAGAGATGAAAACCAACTCACCTTTAATAGAAGAATAAGGTTCTAACTCATTTAGTGTTAAGGTGCCTTTACCAACAATGTCACCATCCCAACTGTATATCTGACCAATTTCACCTGGTGTACCGGTAAGTTCACTTTTTGCCTCCGGATCCATTTGAGACCATGCATTCCATTTTATGTAGTTTGTATAATCTGCAACGTAGTTAAAGACTGTTTCAACGGGTTTGTTTACTTCAACTGTTCTTGTAACAACAGCCGTTCCAGGCAAGAATACAGCAACAACAAGAATCAAGGTAACAATAATGCCAACAACAAGTAAAATACCTTTTAGTACTTTCATAAAAACATCCTTTAATAATTTATTAAGACTGGTCTACCTGGCAGGCAAAATAGATATTTGATTTCATAATTCAAATAGTAAAATAATATCAAATATGCGGGTAAAAATGCCCGTGCATTTGCGTAAACCTCAACCTATCAGGTAAAGTACAGGCAAGGATTTCCATTCATTAAATGGATTGATCATATGTCAGAGGCGGTCATTTGTTAATGAATGTTATATATTATATGGGTCATTATTTAATTTCCATTTGATAGAAAATTTTCTACTACCTAAAGAGAGTACTTTTATGTTGAAATCGATATTGATACTCCTGCTTGTTTATTCTAATATTGCGGCTGAAGTAAATCTCAAACTTACTGCTGCTGACAGGCAGATTATATATCATACATATAACTTTGAATTCGACAAAGCTGAATCAATACTTCAAGCAGAATTGAAGAAAGATCCAAATAATCTAAAATTTTATTTTCTTTCCCTCGGGATAAAATCAATGATGATTGAGCGGAAGGTTTTTGATGAAATTCCTGCAAGGAAGTGGGAAGTAAAGGAGAGGTTGCTACTTGAAGGAATTGACTACGCGAACAGTATTTTGGAAAAATTTGAAAATGTAAAGTTAACCACTGAAAATAAATTTTACCTTGGCTGTGTGTATGGTTATCTGGGCCGGATGTACGGTGTTACAAAATCCTGGATGAGTGCCTTCAGTGATGGTAAAACAGGTCGAAATATGCTTGAAGAAGTAATAGAAGAGAATCCTGAATTCAATGACGCCTACCTTCTGTTGGGTATGTTCAACTATTATGGCGACAGGATGGGAGGTTTTCTGGGATTTGTTGCCGGAATTCTTGGCTTTTCTGGCGATCGGGATTTGGGAATAGAATATATTTTAAGGGCATACAATAATGGTTTTCTTCTCCCCGACCAGGCAGAATTATTACTCATTGAATTATATTCTACACTTGAGGCTAACAAACTGGCAGCAATTGCGCTCCATAGAAAGTTCGTGAGTAAATACCCAAATAATCATCATATATTAAATTGGTACTTTAGAGATCTTCTCTATCTTGATATGACAGATGAGGCGAGTGTTATTGCCAAAGAGAAGAATGAATTTATCGATCCGTTATTAATGGCAGACTACTATTATAAAATTGGAGATTTCAAAAAATCCGAATTTTACCTTAAGAAATCTGAGGCAAAAATAGAAAACTATTATGAAGGACAAAAGAAACAGATTAAAGTTTTGGGCGTTCTTAATAGCTGGATGCAATCTAAAAAACTAAATATTACTAATATACCGGAAGACTACCAGGAACTATACAAAGAATTTAAGTCTGACGAAGTATTTTCGAAAAAGGTGTTCGAGCTAAGTATAGCAATGAGAGAAGATTCATTCACAAAAGAACAAAAGGAACTGTTGACTTCATCGCCTAGGATCAACAATAAAATGCCGGATATTAAACTCGCCTTCGATTCGGGAGTCTATTATTTTCAGAAGAAAAATTATGAAGAGGCGAGAAAAAGATTTGAGCGGGTCAAGTTTTTTGATAAAAAACATTATCATTTCAGAGCTATTCAATACCTAATTCCAATTTATGATGAGCTTATTGTTAGTAAGGGAAAGGTCACAAGCCTTATTGAGGAAATTGAAGAAATGGACTATGAAAAATTGTCATATTCCGTAAGAAACCTTGCAAAAAAATATAACATTGATCAATGATCGAATCAAACTTAAAAGGGCGCTGATAGTGATTGTTTAGCCTAATCCTTGTTCTGGAGTTGAGCGTTTATAGAGTCGGAAATGTTTAAAACATAAACCCGACTGTACCAACAATTGAACTGTTTCTCAAATCGAGATTATCAGAAGATTTATCAAAGGGAGTAACACTCTGCACAAACCGTACATCTAAAATAACCCTATAAGATTGAATGGCGAATTCCATGCTACCGCCAAGTACTAACCCATAGTCAAAAGTTTTTGCGTCATCATAATCAAGTTCGTTATGCGTGTCCTCGAAATCACCTCTTATTGTAGATTTACTTTTTATACCCAGAAATGGACCCCCGTAAATAACGGGATGCAATGAACTGTTTGTAGAATTCATGAAATCATACCCAATCAAAATTGGTATTTCGAAATAGCTGAGAGCTAGTGTAACATCAAGTGATAGGGTGTCAATAAGTGATTCAGTAATGCCCCCTTTCTCAGAGAGAATAAATTCTGTTTGTGCATAAAGGTTATCAGAGAAATATCTACGAACAATGGCTCCAAAATGCATGCCCGTGGCGGTTCTGAAATCTTCTGACCCATCCCCGGTAAAATTGGCAAAATTCAAACCGATTTTTATTCCATAATTGTAATTAGCAACTTCTGAATTTTTGTCCTGACCGACTATTGAGGAGAAAACCATTAAAAATATTATTGTTGTATTGAAAATTAATTTAGTAGCCATCACAATTCCATCATTAGTTTAATCAATTTACTGAAATCGATTTATTGTAATTGGCCGGGGAGTTACCAAAAAAATGGAAGTCGACTTCTCGATGTAAAAGTAGTTAATTATTTTTTTATTATCAGTGTAATTATTTTGCAGTCCATTATTAATTGCCCTTCTATAATTTGCTCAGATTGATAATAGTGATTTCCGGACTTGAATTATATCTTACAGGAGCTATTGACATACCCAGTCCTCTATTGACGACTACCATAAGGTTGTTCAAATAGAAATCACCTTTTACATATTTCGTTTCAATTAAAGTGGGTGATAAATTTATGAAAGGGAAGAGTAAAGTTAGCTGCCCGCCATGAGTATGGCCTGCCAGGTAAAGGTCGTATCCTTCCAGGTCAGCCTTCTCCATAAGATGAATTCTTGGTTGATGAGTCAGGAATATTTTAAAATCACAATCTGGGCATTCAGTTGATAACGAATCAAGAGTTGAATCTGTAATTTGCTCAGAATATGTGTTTGTAACAAATGTAACGACAATCTGTGCAGAATCAACATTGAATATTATGTTTTTATTGTGGACAAGTGGAATACTAACCGAATCAAGAGCGGATGCCAGTTCTTTTCGGCTGCGTGCAACATCTCCTCTGTATGCCCAATTGTCATGATCACCAATACATGAATAGACTCCATAAGGAGCGTTTAGCTGACTAAGGTGTTCGGCGGAGGTACTAATAAAATCAGGGGTAGATGTAATCAAGTCACCCGCTATCAGTATTAAATCAGGCTTTGCTTCATTAACCTTATTTAAATAATTGTTTAGGCGGTTTCCGTCTGTATACTTATCGGCCTGAACATCCGCAATTAGGGCAATTCTAAATCCATCAAGCTCTTTGGGTAAGTTTGAATTTACAACTTCGGTAACACGAACTGAAACAAAGTTATAATCATATATTACCCGCAAAGGAACATAAATCAAAAAGAATATTACAAGAACCCAATTTGTCTTTAAGATGACGGACTTTACCTCCTCTCGTTTTGATTTAATCAGGAATCTCAGGGCAAGTTTAATGATATCCAGTAGAAGAAAGAGAACAAAGCACTGAACTGTAATCAGGGATAAAACCCAAAAAGGATAAACAACGAGGTAATCCCACCAAACATTATCGATGTAAATCCTTTCAGTACCTGTAAAAATATAACTGTAAGCCCAATAGATAATTAGAAGAACAGGAAAAATGTTAATGAATACAAGATATATTCCGGGTAGCCATTTATGGAGAGTGCTTAATCTATCGCCCCACATCTGTTTTGCAGCGTTTTTTAACTTTTTTACAAATACGAATTCGACAATGAATAAAATAAAAATTGCAATTACAATACGTAACAGAAAAGACATAATCCCCCGATGCATTATTTTGGTATTAGAATGTTTCTTTTACTTATTTGTTCCCTCCCTTGAAGGATCTGATAAACTTTTTTGTATGTGACGACAAAACAAGTTCGCCACTAATTGCGGCTCTTTCATCCAAAAGTGTATCCCAATCAAAGTAAGTATTCCAGTAGACTTCTTTAAACTTTTGCATTGATTCCGGGTTGTACTCAGCCAGCCGCATTGAATGATTCTCAACTGCTGCTTCCACCTCTTCATTGGTTTTATGCAATTCAGAATATAGCCCAATTTTGTAGGCCCATTCTGAGTTATACCACCCCGTATTTATTGACATGTTAAGAAACGCGTGCTTACCAACTTTATGTTCAATCATTGGACCAATAACAAAAGCCCCGATTCCAAGAGATAATTCACTAAGCTTTAGGGAAGCATTTTCCGAAGCAATAACATAATCCGAGGCTGCAATAATTCCGACCCCACCGCCAATTGCTTTTCCGATTACCTTTGTGATTATGAACTTTGGACATTTGCGCATAGTGTTAAGGAGATTTGCAAAGCCGAGAAAAAATTCTTTGCCATCTTCCAGGGTTTTTATGGTTAGCAATTCATCAAAATAGGCCCCGGCGCAAAAAACTTTTGTTCCTTCGGTTTGCAGCTGAATTACATTTACTTTTTTGTCTTTTGAAAATTTATCTATCTGCAAGGTAAGATCTTTCAGAAGCGATTTAGGAAGAGAATTACTCTTAGTATGATAAAAGCTGATAATTCCTACGCCATTTACTATCTCAGATAAAACTCTTCCGGATTCTTCCATTTTTAATTTTCCAAAATATTCATTAATTCGTTCAAGTTATCTATCAAATAATCAGGATTCTCTTTTAGTAACAACTCTCTGCTTCTGTATCCGTAGGTTACTCCGCATGTTAGTGAATTGGCGCTATTGCCGCATTGGATGTCCATTTCGCTATCACCCACCATTAGAGCAAGTTTAGGATCACATTCCAACTCACGCAAAATTATCTCCAAAGGTTCTGGGGATGGTTTATGGGCAATCCCTGGTCTTCTTCCCATGATATAATCAAAATATTTATCAAGGGTAAAATGGGTAATTATTTTCTCTGCCTGATCCTGCCCTTTAGTAGTCAGGAGGGCAACGAGCATTCCTTTTCTTTTAATAGAGCTCAGCGTTTTTTCAACATTATTATATAGTGATGATTTGTCGATATAATCAAAGTATACATTTTTGTATATGCTAATGAATTCCTCAAAATCGGGCACAACAATGTTCACTTCGTTGAAAATGTCCTCAAAGTGCCAGCCAATCATTGTGTTGAATTTTTCAACAGAAATGTCATGTTTTATTTTAAGCTGATCAAATGAATGAATCATGGAATAATAGATTGACTCGGCAGATTTTACCAGTGTTCCATCAAGATCAAAAATTACTGTATTTATCTTTGCCACAAAGTCTCCTTAAAAAAGAGGGCATCGTATTGATATCCTCATGGAATATTAAACCCATAATGCGATTATGAGAGATGCTAAAATAAAAAACACCAAAAAATAACCAGTTTCAATAAAAACTGTTGCCAGATTTTTTCTGCTGAAAAGAGCATTGATAAACATTGGCATCATTACAAATCCAAGCCAGCTCCAAAACGCTGTATGAAACGCACCACTTACCGAGTAAGCATTTAAGTAGCCAATTAGGTATGCCAGCACATACGCAGCAATAATATGAGCAACCACCGCAAGCCCATATGTTTTAGCAGAATTAAAATCTTTACGAAGATCATCTTCTGTAAAGCCATATCCCTTCATCCAGAGTTTGCCAAAAATTGGTCCGTACCAGAGCGCGCCAATTGCCAGGGCAACAATTCCACAGACAAGAACAGCAAATATGTTAATTGAAACTTCAGTCATTTTGACTCCTTTCAATTATGGTTAGATATTATTACGGCTTCTATTCGCCATAGATCGCTAAAAACTTTTCCTTGTCACTGGTTTTGTACCCTCTAAACATTCCTGAAGTATTAAAGGTCATTGTAATATTACCAGACTTATCAATGCCAATAACACCACCGCTTCCTCCCAGGTTTTGAAGTTTCTCATGTATTACAGTGTTTGACGCATCTTCAATAGACATATTTTTATATTCCATCAGGGCTGAGATATCCTTAGCTACTGTTAGCCTGATAAAATACTCACCCCATCCGGTTGCAGAAATAGCGCACGAACTGTTATTAGCATAAGTGCCGGCACCAATAATAGGTACATCACCAACTCTGCCGTATTTTTTATTTGTCATCCCACCGGTAGAAGTTCCAGCAACAAGATCACCTTCTTTGTCAAGGGCAACACATCCCACGGTTCCAAATTTAAGATCGTAGGTTAAAGGAGTTATACCAACTTCACTTTTTAAGTTTTCTTTCTCTTGCGCTTTTTGGAGTGACTCCCAACGTTTTTCAGTTCTAAAATATTCCGGATTTACTAGTTCAACATCAACTTCTTTTGCGAACTCTTCGGCACCGTCGCCAACAAGCATAACATGGGGCGAGACTTCCATGACTTTCCGGGCAAGGATTATTGGATTCTTAACCCTCGTTACCCGAGCGATAGTTCCCGCATTTAGAGTGTGCCCATCCATTATGGCTGCATCCAGTTCATTTGTTCCTTTGCTTGTAAAAACGGCTCCTTTGCCGGCGTTGAACAGGGGTGAATCTTCCAGAATAATGATTACAGCCTGAACGGCATCAATTGCCTTTCCTCCTGACTCCAAGATTTTATACCCGGAATCAATTGCTTCAGACAACTTATCCTCATATGCTTTTTCTTCCTCAGCAGTGAAGGCTCCTTTTGTTAATGTTCCCGCCCCGCCATGCACAACCAAACCATAAACTTTTTTCTGGGAGGTCTCTTGAGCAATTATTGCAGAGAGGAAAAATAATGAGATAAATAAATATCTTAATTTGCCAGCCATAATGTCATCCAGGAAATTGAAAAATCATATGAATATAGTGTTGATTGAGTAGAATTTCTATGATAAATTTAATTGTAGTCATTTAAAAAAATGAAAAAGTTTGTTTCTAAAACACAACTATAACAATTTTCGGGGAAAAGATGATTAAAAATATTGTGAGAACACTTCTCGTTCTGGCATTAACAATTTGCGCGCAGGACGAAAACAAAGTTCATGAATTTAAACTTATAACAAAAGTCCCTGCTACGGAAATTAAAAGTCAGGATAAAACCGGGACATGCTGGTCCTTTGCTACGGCTTCATTTCTCGAGAGTGAATTGTTAAGGATGGATAAGGGGAAATATGATCTTTCGGAAATGTTCATGGTGAGAAACGCATGGAATTTTAAAACGGAAAAGTATTTCCGTTATCATGGGACTTATAATATTTTTATGGGCGGGCAGGCACATGATTTTTTAATTGAGTATGCAGAACATGGAGCGATTCCTGAGAGTATATATTCCGGGAAAATTAATGGTGAAGTAAAACACAACCATAAGGAAATGGACGCAATTATTAAGAGTGTTATGAGTACAGTTGTAAGCAAAAAAAGTCTGCAAAGCAAACCGGTTTGGCTAAATATTATTGAGGCCACTCTTGATTCCTACCTTGGCAAGGTGCCTGAATCATTTGAATACGAAGGTGTAAAATATACTCCAAAAGAATTTGGGCGGTCATTGGGTATTGACATAAACGATTATGTGGAGTTGACATCTTATACACATCACCCGTTTTATGATGCGATTGAACTTGAAATCCCTGACAATTACAGAGGAGAAAAATATTACAATATTCCTCTTGATGAATTTATGAGCGTTATTGATAATGCCATAAATAACGGATATTCTTTGGTGTGGGATGGAAGCGTTAGCAAGGATAACTTTTTTAGTAAAAAGGGATATGGTGCGGTGCCTGTTGAGGATTGGGACAGCAAATCGAAAAAACCTGAAGTTGAGGAAAAAATTGATCAGGATTATCGTCAAAAATATTTTGACAGCTACGAAGTAATTGATGATCACCTTGTTCATATGGTTGGAATTGCAGAAAATCAGGAGGGAACCAAATTTTACTACATAAAAAATTCATGGGGTACAAAGGATAAAGGCTTCGATGGATATTACTATTTTTCGGAAGAATATGTGAAGCTTCGGACAATAGCTATCATGGTTCATAAAGATGCTATTCCGATGGCAATTAAGTTGAAATTGGATTTGTAAGGAAGAAAATCAAAAAGATTTGTCTATTATGTTAATCTTGTTAATAGTCTTAGTAGCGCGGTTATAATTGTAAATAGTAAGAGGTGCTTCAATGTTCTCTGAAGAAGGGGAATAGGTATCAACTACCTTCTTCCTTAGCGAAGCGATGTTCTTATCTGTTGGGTGTTCCTGTTGAGGGATGTTAAATGAAATTCTCTTATAGGAATTCACTTTTTCAACAGGTTTTCCTGTAGACAATATCCTTGCCGGATTAAAATTTACGGATGAAGATCCCAATTATACGCCCTAAGTACTTGGAGATACACAACCAAACAGACGCAAGTTATCTGTTGAGACGTTAAATGTCAATATAATTATTTAGAGATGATGTTAGTTTATTTTTAAACCTAACGCACCCTAAGTATTTAATTAAATTTACTAATCCAGACAAATTAAAATTATTTGCGCCGAACAAATGTAAACAAAACCATCTAATAGTAAAAGACTATTTGTCTTATTCGTTAATCAGCCAATCGTAATCCAGATCATATAAATCATCATCGTCCTCACTTTCAACCATGCTATCATCCTTTGGTTCGGATTCTTCTATAATTTCCTCATCCTCCATTTCAACCTCCTCTTCTTTGTTTGAAAAGTTTTCAGACATAACTTTACCAATCGACTCTATGCAGTTGAGTAATCCTTTAGCATAAAAGCCATCAAGAAAATCATTCTTTAATTTTTCGGCAAACTCATCCCAAACAATGGGGTCAATTTTTTCACGAAGAGATTTATCTGTAAGGATAAAGAATTGTTTATGATTCAGAAGAATATAAATAAGTATTCCGAGTCCTTTCTCAGAGTTCTTCATAGTTTGAACGGTAAATTCATTGCGGGCAAGATATTCAGGGCTTTTCCAGAATCTAAACCATGGGCGCCTGACTCTAATAGCTACTTTAACTTCACCAAAGAAATGCTCTTCAATATCTCGAATTTTTTTTGAGATTCTGACAAACTCTTCATCTGAAAAGTAGTTATATAAAATTCTTTTTGTGTCCATGAAAACCGAAAGTTATGATTTAAGTTAAGTGAAATTGATAAAATATCAAAACCTTGAAGAGGTGAAAATCGCCTGACTATTCCGAAACAGAAGAGATTATTTTTTCATATTTTAAGTGCAGCGTAAATGTTATTCTCTTAATATTTTGGAGCATGAATATGTTCGAAAGCAAAACCTATGTTGAACGTCGAAAAAAAATAAAAGAAATTCTTAAATCCGGACTTGTCCTTTTTCCGGGAAATAAAGAAATATCTATCAACTATTTTACAGTTTACAGGCAGGACACAAACTTCCTTTATTATTGGGGACATGATACTCCTGATTTATGGGCAATCATTGATATTGATAATGATAAAGAAATACTCTTCGGTGATGATCGTTCCGTCTCAGATGTAGTGTGGATGGGACCTGACTCGACGATGAAGGAAAAGGCTGAACTCGTTGGGACTTCAACGCTTCCACTTAATAAAATCACCGAAATCATTTCTGATGCAAAAAACAAGGGACAAAAGATTCATTTTCTCCCACAGGTTGATAATGGACATAAAATTCATCTGGAAGAATTGTTGGGTATTCCGAGTATGCAGATTAATGACAATATTTCTGTTGATATGATAAAGGCTGTAGTTTCTCAGCGAGCAATAAAATCTATTGAAGAAGTTGAGCAAATCAATCATGCTGCGAACATCAGTTATGTAATGAATACTTTTGCTATGCGTAACACGAAACCGGGGCTTTATGAAAAAGATGTACGAGGTGCAATTGAAGGTATAGCTTTATCTCAAGGTTCCGGAATATCATTCCCTATGATTTTTTCAATCAGAGGCGAAACCTTACATAATAATAGTCACGAAAACCTTATGCAGGCTGGTGACCTTGCGGTTCTTGACTCAGGTGCCGAATCACCACTTCACTATGCAAGTGATATTACCAGAACATTTCCTGTGAACGGTAAATTTACATCTGAGCAAAAGGATATTTATAGCATTGTTCTAAATGCTGAAATAACCGCCATGGAAATGATGAAGCCGGGTATCTCCTACAGGGATTGTCACTTAAAAGCCGCCAATGTTATTGCTGAAGGTTTAACCGATCTTGGATTGATGAAAGGGAATCCATCCGAGGCGGTAGAGGCCGGTGCCCATGCATTATTCTTCCCCCATGGGCTTGGTCATATGCTGGGGCTGGATGTACATGATATGGAGCCACTTGGTGAAGATTATGTCGGTTATGACGAGGTAACTAAAAGAAGTGAGCAGTTTGGACTTGCATACTTAAGAATGGGAAGGGTATTGCAAACCGGATTTGTGATGACAGTTGAACCGGGTATATATTTTATTCCTCAACTTATCTCAAATTGGAAAGCTGAAAATAAGCATGCTGATTTTATCAATTATGAATTAGCAGAAAAGTATATTGGATTTGGCGGAGTTAGAATTGAAGATGATGTATTGATCACGAAGGACGGATACCAACTTCTCGGGAAAGCTATTCCAAAGACTGTTGAAGAGGTTGAAGAAACGTGTAACTCGTAATTTTTGCCCCGGTTCAGCCGGGGCTTTTACAATCTATCCAGGTGAAATTTCTTCTGTAATATTTTATCAGTAATTTTACGGGGGAACCACTTACCCAAAATCATTAATGCCCTGCTTCCTTTTCCCAACCTGATAACTGCCCGCGGGTGTTCAGATGATAATTGACGAACCAATTGTTTTGCGAACAACGCCGTCGGGGTAGGGTTTTGCTGACTGGCGGTGGCTCTGGCTTTAATTGCTTCTTCAATTTTCGAATAGATGGAATTGGGTGATAACCATGCACTCAATTTATTGTCGGCAGTTCTTCCAAAACCCGATTCGATTGCCCCGGGTCTTACATCAACAACCGAAATTTTAAAGGGTGAAAGCTCCATCCGAAGCGCATCAGAAAGTGAACTTAGCGCCGATTTTGTGGCGCAATAAGCTCCGGCAAATGGAGTTGATAGATCGCCGCTTACGCTGCTGATGTTAGCCACCACTGATGGTTCTTTTCGTAAAAGAGGGAGAAAAGCTTTTATAACCTCTATTTGAGAGAGAACATTGGTTCGGAATTGTAATTCAAGTTCTTCTTTTGGCATTTCCACAAGAGGACCCATTGCAGCATAACCAGCGTTGTTCACCAGGATTTCTAATCTGTCGGTTAATGTGAGCAAGGAATGATAAGCATTTTTCAAACTTTCGGAAGAGTTAATGTCTATCTCAATAACTTTCATTCCTAAATCCTTCAGGTCATTAATAGAATCCATTTTTCTGGCTGTAGCAAATACCTGAAATCCCTTTGAATGAAACTCTAGTGCCAGCGCTTTACCAATTCCGGTTGAGCATCCTGTTATTAATACATTTTTTTTCATACTGTTGACAGTCATTTTTTTATTAGGTATTGTGCATAATAAGAGTAATAACAACCGGCGCGCTTCAAACCGCTTTCAAAATTGCGACAAATCCCATTCCCGGGCCGCCCGTCGGTTGACACTTTTTTTTGATGATTTACGCCCTAATTTACCCCTCTTTTGAACCCCGTTCAACCCCTTTTATTCGTCGCTAAATACATATTCCATATCAGAATTTACCGTTATCGAAGTGTTTTTGTTATGCTCAATTAATATGAACCGCCTCCGGCCCTTCAACAAATCCCACTCTTTGAACACCGGCAAATAATTTAATGTACCGTCGCCCGCTATACTAGACCGGTGCAAATTGATCATTTTCATTTCCTTTGTATGCAAGTAAACGAGATCCAATCCGTTCTTTGTATCGTAATTGAACCTAAGAGTATCGATCGAAAGTCTATCCAGCAACGGCGCTATATCCGGGTACCAATTAACCGTCTTCAACGAGTTGTACATGTTCCAAAAGTGCAACCTTACATAGGCGTCTTCGTCGTGGAATGGTATCTCTATTTCCTGAACCTTATTCATGCTCGCGCTCGTTGATGCCTCCACACGCAAGTATTGAGGAGCTACTTTTTCAACATCGTTGGTGTACTTTAACCGTAATATGGCGTAGTTATGTTGAGCCGATATATTGAATGGTTTCGTCTGGTTCGGGGTAGCTCCGCCCGCCAAATGGACTTCAATCCGTCCCCTTTGTACCGTTGGGAAAGCCGGTATTGTGAACTCCGCCGTTACCTCAAAATTCCTACTTACATACTCCTCTATATATGCACCGCTCGGATCTTCCCGTCTGGGATCAATGGACCCGGCATAATAAATCACATTGGGGTCGTAAAAAACCTCCCACGTTTGAGTGCTAAAATTCCAGTAACGGGCAACCGATAAGGGATCGGTATCTTCGTAACACCAAATGGAAAAAAGAGGCGTCCAAAAAACGGCGTCTTTATCATCAATCATGTAATGAATCATTGTTGCATTTAGGAGCACTTCCACTTTTTGACCGGAATCAATTGCCTCCGACATTTGAAATACAAGACTTCCTGGTTGAACCTGAACACTATTTGTTTTGAATGTCGCGGTACCCGACACCGTCCAGCCGGTAGATCCTTCCTTAAATAATGGATTCAACCATAGCAGATTTTCACGCCTCTTAATGCTTTCCTGCTTATAATTACCGGCATCCACGGCGGGAACCTTTATCAAAATAGTATCGATTTTGGGTACATTAAACTTTGGCGGCCTGTAAGCAACATCCTCAAGGGCGAACGTAGTTTCAACGCTGCTAGTACTGTAAGTTGTAGATCCCGCGAGATCTATCCGGGTTTTCTTTGGCGAACCGGCCATTGATGTGAGATGTTGGAAAACCCATACATTATTTTCCTGAAAGAAGCTGAACTGCAAGGTTTTGCAAATGTACTCCAGTATATCGTAATAGGTAAGATCCTCTTTTATGGCGAAAAAATCAGCAAGTTCTATGCCTATTAAATCGGGCGCTTTGCTGCCACTTGAAGGATAAGGATATACATTCATGTAAACATCAATGTATAGGTAATAGCCTAATGAGTCGAGTATACCGCGAAATATATCGGTTAATGAGGCTTTCCCGCTCGGTAAGGCTGTGATATCGTCATATTCTTTTAGCCTGGTTATTCCGTCGTAAATGGTTACGGTAACCAGATTCAATGACTCTGTAAAAGGTGTTTTTTGTAGTTGGGCGGTTACCAGTCCCGTAAAAATGGCAGTAGAATTTTGATAAATGATTCCTTTAAGAATAAGATCGTCACTATCCACAAGTATATCATAAAGCCAGCGGTCCTGGTCATGGAATACAATTTCTGCCTTGCTCGATTTGATAAAATCGAACTTGGTTTTTGTGCTGCTTTTGCCCGTTGTAATAGTAGGTAATCCCTTAAAATCCAGCGTCCGCAAAGTAGGGGGTGAACCGGAATCAATGAATAACTCGATCTTGTAAGTGTTACCGTCGGCGCTCTCGTGGTCTGCTGTTTGTACAAATTTAGTAAATGCCATTATCCCGTGTAATCCCTCTTTTTCTTAAAGTTATCGTAACCGCTATCAAAGCCGTCATAATTAAAATCTATTCTCCGCTCAAGGGCTTCCAGGCGGTTAGTCTGGTTATTTATAGCACCAACTATTTTATCAAAACCTTCAGTAGGGAACGAGGCGCCGCCCGAGAAACTTCTTTCCATAGCCATTACCATACCGGGGGAAAGCTCGTTATAAATGGCTCCCTGGTTCATCTTGCTCAATAGCCCGGCATTGTTCCGGGTACCTGTTCTGTTAATTACAGATTCACCCTGTTCTATTTCGGCAAGTACTCCGCCCTGTGAATGACGAAGACCGCCAATATTTACAGCTCCACGCTCAAACTTTGGCATTAACGGATCGAACATAGCCTCAACAGCCAACCCAGCGGCACCGGCTAAAATCACATCAAACGGGAAAGGAATCATTGCGGTAGCTATAACCTTCTTTATCTCGGCGGCGGCGGCTTCAGCGGCATAGGCTTTTATGGTTTTAACTACCAAAGCCATAATCGATTTATGAATATTTTCCAGACCACGGTATTCAGCTTGCCCCGCCTGAACACCAGCTAAAGCTTTTTGTTCTCTTGCCTGCTCTTCAGCTTCAATCAACGCCATTTTTTGTTCATGCAACTCAAGGTCATGAAGATATTTTTGATAATCTGCTTCTGTTTCGGCGTTTCTTAAATCATCCAATATAGAGGAGCGGGTAAGCAGTGCTTCAATTTCTCTGTTTATCAGTTCGTCACCCGAATCCAGCTTCAATTCGTTCTGAAATGCAAGCTCTTGGTTTCGTTCTTTTTCCTGGTTAAAGAAATCAACCTTAGCCTGGTTAAGTTTTTGAGAAGCAGCTATTCTTTGCATTACCCCTTCGTTTATTCCCGTAATGTCGCTGTCATCCAGGGGCTCAATATCGAATGATACTTTTTCTGTTTTATCCGGCTTACCCGCTTTGGTGCCTGAAGTAATCAAATTTACCTTCTCTTTTCGGAGCGTAATTTCCTGTTGAAGATAGGCTATTCTTTTTTTGTCTGTTAATGCCGTTGCTTCAAGCTCCAGCGTTAAATTTTTAATTTCATCCTTCAGTAATGACACTGTTTCAACCCGTTTGCCGGTTGCTTTATTAGACTCTATTGAAGTTTCAATTTCAAGTGTCTGCATGGCTAAAAGAGCAGTTTTGTAATTCGTTAAATAAACAACTTCTCTGCCTGAGGCCTTTTTAAGTAATTCATCAACATATAACAACCTGCTTTCCAAAGATCTGGTTTGATCCATCATAATGGACATCTGGGAGTTTGCCAGCCTTTTTTCGGTTGTGTCTAATTCAAAACCCAGCTTTTCAGTCCAACCCCACAAATTCATAAGATTGTCTGTTAAAGATTCGGCATAGGTTACTGCTGTTTCTTGAATTTTTAGCAGGGATTCTGTTCTAGCTAACTCCTTTTTGCTCTTAATTAATTCTTGTATTTTATCGTCATATTTCCTTAACTCTTCAGTTGATTCACCAAGCCCAATAGCTTCTTTTTTTCTTGTTTCGATATTTTTTATCTGCTCATCTAACAGCTCTCTTCTACTACTAATTTCTTTTTGTTGCTGCTTGATATTGTCTTTTAATTTATCTGTAGAAGTGTCTAATACGCTTGTGAATTGATCCAGTAAAGCGATCGCCGTTACCAATCCAGCAACAACCAATAATATTGGATTTGCAGCCAATACTTTATTAAAAATTGCGGTGGCATTACTGGCAAGTGCCGTAGCAATGGCTTTGGCTTTTAACGCCGCTTCAGCTCCATATATGGCAACCGTCCAGGCGGCGGTTATCAGGGCGACTGTTTTAATAATCGGGATGATATCATCCATGTTTTCCCTTACGCCATTAATCGCGGGAATAAGAATATCAAGTATGTCTTTTGCTATTGGTAAAATCTTTTCTCCCGCCTCGGTTGAGAGTTGACCTAAAGCGTCCTGGAAATTGCTTACCATGCCATTTAAGGTTTTGGATTGTTCATCCATCATTCCACTAAAACCCTTTTGTGATATTACATCACTGAAGACTTGCATCATGTTTTCGGCGGTTGCTGCCAGTCCTTTTTCGTTTAATGCTTTCTTCCAATCGTCATCTGAAATGAGAACATCCCGGAACATGTTTTTTGCTTCGCCAATTTGACCCGTTGCCAGCTTTGCGTAGGCGTTAAATACCTGTTCTATTGATTTACCAGAAGCGGCGGCAAGGTCGCCCAAATCCCTCATCATTTCTTTACTGTATTTACCAATAGATTGAAGTTTAAGACCGAGATCCACAACTTCAGGCAATTCAAATGGAGTGGTGGCGGCAAATTCCACAAGTTCCTGAAGACGTTTTTTTGCAAGGCTGGCAGAGCCCAACATTACGCGTAATTGAGCTTCGTATTGTTCAAACTGTCCAGCATCTTTAAGAGGTTGAGAGATTACATTAAACAATTTTTTTGTTGCTTCAAGTCCCTGGTTAAAACCGGTAACAACATTACCCCATTTGCTCATGCTGTCAGTTACACGGTTGGAACCGCCGTAAATGGCATTCATTAATTTATCAACATCTTTCAATTCTAATTTGGCGGGCTTACCGTTAAGTATAAGATCTATAATTATGGCTTCTGACATTATTCAACCTCCAGGAATGCTTTTATTACAAATGGAGCCAGGTCTTTTACTTCAACCTGGTTGTATAAATAGAAATAATCTTGCGGACTGCGAGCGGCTTTTAATATGTAGTACTTAATGGTTGGCATTGTACTATATACCCTCGCTTTGTATTCGGTTAACTCCCTGGAGTATTCATTTGATTTTGTGGAGTCATTATTTGCTGGAGGGGAAGGCTTTTCAGTAATGACAGCAACTCTATTGAGGAAAGCGGCGTACTGCTTTCGGTAAAAGAAAAAAAATCCTTGTACGCCCGGTTAACCTCTTCAATGTTAATTTTGGCAAAATTAAAATCAGCGGCTTCTAAAAATATAAGGGGGCAAAGCTGTTCGTAATATTCCTTAACTCCAATTTCGTCCTTATCGTCTTCGAGATCCAGCTTAAATTCTTTGATGATCTCTGTTTTTTCCTCGTGAGAAGTGCCGGTATACTTCAAACGTAGCATTTGAATTGCTTCGTAGTTGGCGCCATAACAAGGGCGGAGTGTGTTTTCTTTTCCGTCTTCGAGGGGGTTGTATTTTGAACGTTCATTCATGTTAGTATTTAATATCCTTATAAGTCGTTCTGTATGCCGTCAGCATTGGATTCCCAAATAAAACATAGTCGTTTGTTATTGGAGACATGATTCTTGCAACATGAACCTGGATTGAATAGGTGCCGGATGGAGACGTGACAGTCTTTACCGCTGGTGAATCTCCATAATCTGCACTTATTAAAACGGCCGAGAAATCGTTATACTGCAATTTAATTGCCACACCTTGGGAAGAGTCAATAATATTTGTACCGAGAGTAAGTTTTGCCCCACTGAGAGGATATACTAAACTACTTTGACAAAAAAGATTTCCTGAATTGAATTCCATTCTTTGCTGATTGTTCGTGAATGTACAAGCAGGGCTATCTTGAAAAGCATAACCGTCTGCTTTACCATCGCTGTTTGAATCAATCCATCCATTTATAGCGAATAATAGGTTCGCTCCAGCATAAATCGAATGCTCTCCACCTTTCTTGGTCAGCTTAACCATAAAACTATTTCGTCCGCCGGTCTTAAATCCGATGTTCTTTTTAACACTTACCAGGCTGTCTTCATACCAAAGTACATGTTCCTCAACGCCATTTGTTACCAGGCGGACGGGTGTTTTATCTTTCATCCATGTTTCAAGCTGACTGAACCCGGCATCGTCGAAAGAAGGGAATTCAATTACCGATTCATCCCCGGCATAAACCATGCTGCCTTTTCCGTTTTCCTGACCTTGCGGCACCTTCTCAAAAGTACCGTCCGGGCCAACTTTGTTCATCTGAACAGTTGTACCCGTCACGGGGTCATAAACACTAACTTTTCGTAAACCTGATAGACTCATAATTTTTTATCTTTTATCTGTTATCTAAAATCTAACGTCTAACGTCTAATATCTAGCTACTAAAAACTATACTTGGAAAGAATCAACCTTCAACTCAAATGCGTTCCTTTGACCCGTCTGACTGTTAATTATTCTCTTCACCATTGGGATAGCGTCCGTTGTAATGGTATCATAATCACCATTCAGGTAATAGACTCTTACATCAATAGAGGTGTCGGCTTTCATTAAGGTTTCCAACGCTACAAATTTTGTAAGATCTGTCAGCTTAAAAGTATGGCTGCATTTCTTACCACTGTAAAGTTTTTTGCCTTCGCCTGTTTCGGTTTCCGGTAACTCGAAACCAACACCGCCGTCTGTTAATGGCGCGCCTAAATTAACAGGTGAACCCCACGCGCCGCCGGTTGGTGTTTGATATTCTACTTTCTTAATGCCGCCATGTTTGTATGTTGCTTCAGCCATAATTCCACCTCAATTAAAATTTTATTTGTTCACTGCTACTAATTCAAATTGCTCAATATGCTCAACTATAAATGTGTCTCTTATTAAAGGAGGGTTAGCGGTTAATGTTGCGATACCGTAACTGTTGTAATCGCAATTGTCACTAGCCTTAAAAACCGTTCCCCACTCCAGGAAGTATTCTTTATCCGGGTAACTGATTTTCATCCCTGTGGGCGGCGTTCCCTGGTTAAAGGTTGTTGCCCATTCGGGTTCTAAAAGTCTGTAATACTGTCCGCTTACTACGTCTTCGGGTGTCATTGTTTTATCAACCTGTCATAAATTTTGAAAATCAACTCTTCTTGCTTCATTAACTTTTCTTCAATACCCTTTAATCTCTGTTCAATAGCTGATCCGTCTTCAATCTTCACGTATCGATCTTTAATTTCCTGCTTAATGGTCTCAATCTTTTTGTCGACTTTGTTATCAATAATTTCCTTTGCAGCCGACTCATCCATTTTGTGATCAAGTTCATTTGTTGTATACCCGATATTAAAAACAATAGATAGAACGAAGACGATAATCGTAAAATACCTTACAAATTTATTTTTCTTTTCTTCGCTCATTCTATTCACCATTTTTCTTGAACGCGTCTGAAATTGAAGGGGCTATTTTTTCGACACTACGCCCGACTATGTAACCGCCAATACCAAGTTTCACTATTCCAAGAACTTCTATTTTAACGCTTTCAGTTAAACCGGGGGCGTCAAAACCCAACCAGGTAGCAACTACCAACGAAGTGAAGACCAACATTACAATTGGTCGCCAATTCCTCTGTAGCCAGCTTGCGGCTTCAGCTTCAACTTTTATGATGGATGCTTTTTGTTCCATCAACTTGGTTTCATACTCCAGCATTTTAGCGGTTAACTGATTCTCAACAATCTTAATACTTTTTACAGCCTCAGACTTCTCTTCGTCTGAAGTAACCAACCCGTCAACAAAACCGGTAAGCGTTTTAACAATAGAACCAATAAATTCAAACATCACACCCCCGCAAATAGCTTGTGAGAATAATCTTCAATTTCTTCGATCGACATTTTTTGCATCTTTGTTGCAATATCCTTCCAGGGGCGTTCCTCAAATAGCAATCTTTCAGCTATACGTCTAATTTTTAAGCCCTTCAATACTTTTCCACCGCCCTTACAATAAAGAAGCAGTTTCTTTTTGAATAATTCTTTGTCACCATTCAAATAACCGGCTAGTTTAATTGAACTGTTATAACTAACATTAAAGCCTAACGACAACAACGCTGCGTGTTCGTGAGGAGCAAGCTTAATTTTTACAAGTCGATCAATTCTTTTTTGGGAGTCGTGCATATCTTCATAAAGGCGTTGCGTTGCTTCCTCTTCAGTAATAACCATCCCTTCATGAACGCCTTTCGTTGAACCAACCCCAATTGTCCAAATACGAGCTGGACACAAATAGGCTTCGAGTTCGCACCCCTCAAAAAATTTTATTAATTCACTTGCTAATTCTTTCGCTGCCATTTAATTTTTTCTCTTTTTTTTCTCTTCGCTTTTGTCTTTCATCTAACATCTAACTACTAAGTACTAAAGAGACGCCCGTTATCCCGGCACGGTTGGTGACCCGTAACGAGCGCCTCTTAACAAGGAGTTTTGGTTTTACTCTTTTTTAATAATTTCTACCATGTTCAAGGTTGATGTTACCCCGTTTTTTGCTCCCGATGTTATCTTATATCTTTGGGCTATCGGGTAAACCGCTAATGTGTCATGTTTGTAAAATACGGCATTCGTCGAGTCCGTAAAGATGGTTTCATAATCTTTCCACTTTCCGGTATTAGCCCGTACCTGCCTTACTACCGACCAATAGATTGAATCGTTCGCCTGTGAATAATCTCTAAAAATTGTACTTATTGGCCCGCAACCATTAAAGTTGAACTCCGAGCTGTAAAAAGTACTATCGTTATCCACGGTAGCAGTAAACGTAATTGCCTCGTAGTTAACATTCAGATCGGCTTTTGTTGCTGTAACCGTCTGTCCGTTGGTGTCAACCTGTAACACTACCAACAGAAGAAAGACGGTAAAGAAGAGCATCAAAAATTGTTTCATTACTAACTCCATTAATTAATTTTATAAACAAAATGTTACTCTAAACAGAGAGCGGGAAACTTAGCCTAGTCTCCAGCCGGTTGATTTATGCAAAGCGCTGTCACTCTGGAGGATGATAGCCATATCCAGATTGACGTTATTGATTAGGAAATTACCTATTTGACCGGCATAAGTGGCCTTAACGCCAACAGAGGTTAAACAAGTAAGGTTAACTCTTTCGCCCCAACGGCAAGCGAAAATAGAGGAACAATCAGTTGAGTTACCAACAGTTTCGTTAAATGGCAACAATGGTGTACCGTCTTTTTTGTAACCGGCGCCGCGTATTGCAACCTGACCAATTCGTTCAATTTCATTACCTAATTCATCTTTACTTAATCTGTAATAACCCAACGATTTAGCCATTGATAAAAGGCGTATTTTCAAATACTCGTTCATGTACGCGTGAGTTGCACCGCCTCTTACAGTAGCAAAAAACTTTTGTAAGGCTTCAACTGCTGTCTGTTGAGCGGTTACTTTTGTGTCTGTATTACCCAATACAATTTGTAAACCGTGTGTAGCAACTGGTTTTATATTTGCGACTGGGATTAGCTCCCCAAATCCGTCAAACTCTTCAGCGTCGGAGTCAACATCACCCGTAAAGAATTTTTCCTGAAGCAACCAACCGGCGTCTTCAGCTTCCAACCTGGTTTGTGTAGCTAATTCAGCTTCAGGATCTTCGTTCCTATCTTCAAGAACGGTATCAACCTTTACATCAAAAGAAACAATCTTTTTAGCGGTTGATGGATAGGTATTTTCCGGAGGTGTCGCGGTATTGTCTTCGTTAATGGATCTGAAAATACCGGTAGTTCCACCGTCTCGCGCTTTCTTTGGTGCATCGGCGGCACCGGCGCGGCTGTAAAATTCAGCATCCTGTAAAATAGGCGCCGACATCAAAAGACCCTCAAGAACAAGGTTGGTTACCGGGTCGCTCGGACTGATAGCTCTTAGTAACATAATTTATAACTCCAGATTTAATTATCTAAAAATTTGTATCTCTTATTTTCTGCCTTGCTCTTTGAAAAAGTCAGTAGCTGCCTGCTTACTGTTAACCTTGGCGTCTTCTACCTTACCATCCTTATTAACATTTACACTACCAGGTACGGCGGCGTTTTTTGCTTTGGCGTCCAACTGTGTTTTTGTGCCCTCGTAATCAGCTTTGGCGCTGTTCAACCAAATAGCTTTATCGGCGGGGGCAATCTTGCCCTCGGTAATGGCGCTGTTTACAAGAGCTTCAACACGTCCCTCGTTTTGCGAGTTAACCATTTTATTAACAGTTTCAGTAAGTGAGTTTACCTTTGCTGCCAGATCACTTTCACCTTCAACTTTTGGAGCGGGTGCGTCTGCAACGGGCGGGTCGGCTGGTTTCATACTGTTAAGTATTTCATCAATCCCGGCGTCCTCTGCCAGTTTATGGGTTGTACGCAAGCTGTTTAACTTTGCGTTAATCTGCTCTTCAGTTGAGTTTTCAGGCAGACCAAAAAACTTCAATAATGCTTTGTTCATTTTATCCTCACTACTGTTAATTTTTGAATTTCCGATATGGTCAATTTCTTTATCCATGTAAGGGGTGTTGGTTAAGCCAACAGATAACAGAACGGCTCCAATCGATTTACCTTTTTTGTCTTCATTATAAAGACTATAGGCTGGACTCAAATATCTATACTCTTTGTTCTCAATAGCCTCTTGAGCGCGTGGTGTCCAGTCGGGGTATTTTACATATAAGCCGTCTTCTTTGGCAACAACATCTTTCTTTGGTGTCCAGCCGGCGGCGGGTGCTTTGCTGTTCCATAAACTTTCATGTCCAAAATCAAAAAGTAAATCGGTTCCGCCTTTTTTAAGGTTGGCAGCCATTGCCTTTACATCTTCAAAAGTTACCTCGTGGGCGCCGTTATGGTGATTAGGGAATTTGCCAACAGGAACAGTTTTTATATAACCGTCTTCGCCTTTGGCGTTCAATACTTCAGTTAAATCCATTCCGTTGGTAAATACATCTTCTGGCAATTTGTTCCCGCTATTACGGAACACTATACCTATAAGGCTTTTTAGCGAGAAGCGTTTAAGATGTAACCAAAGGTGAATCATTTTTAACCTGTTTTGGTGTTGAAATTTCTTAGGCAAAATTTACTACCTGAATAATCTATTGTAAATGTATTCCGTTCCAATATGCATATTGGAACGGTTTCTAATTACTTCAAAAGTCTCGTGTTGTATTTTATGTTTGGAAATTATGGAGTTATTTATGAAGCGATATACACACGAAATCAAAAACGAGGCGCGGCACTTTTTTATTAAAGATGAATGGAGCGCCAAAAGGATTTCCGATTACTTCAACGGGTCGCCTACTGTTCAGACCGTAATAAACTGGGCTGCATGTAAGGACAAAAAAAGCGGGCTTAACTGGTATGAAGAGAGGGAACAATTCACTTCCAGTGAATATGAAAAGATGAGCCCCAACTCTTTAGCCGAAAAGCTTTACAAGATTATTGAAAATCTTGCTGAAGCAGATCCCAAAGCCTGGACAAATGAAGACTCCGATTCGCTTATAAAATTAACACGTGCCGTTGAAACCCTGGTTGATGTTAAAGATAAGCTGCCAGTAGCCTTTGAGGTACTTACTGATTACATACAGTTTACCAAAGAGAACTACCCCAAACTTTACGCGCGGGAACTTAAGAACGAACTCATTAACTCCATTCGCCATTTTAAAAACGAATTGAAAAAGAGGCTTAGATAATGGCTAAAACAACAATGGCAAAAATAAAAAGGCTGGATGAAGAGTTTGAAAACTTCCTTGATAAAGCTGTAGTTGATGATTCCAGTACCGGGCTTACACCTTCCGAAACCAAACAACGCCGCGAGCTGGCAGATAATGACGATCTGCAATTTGCCCGGATCTATTTCCCTGGTATCTTTAACGAGCCCGATAATGAAATTGTTAAATGGCTTGCCACTCTTGAATCCGGGCGTTACACGGCATCGGGTCACAGGCGTTGCGGTAAGTCCGCCTTTTGTTACATTGGTAAAACTATTAAATCCCTGGCATTGGGGGTTGGCGGTATACTTAATACCTCGTTGCGTGTTGAAGATGACGCCAAAGAAAGAAACGCTTCCCTGGTTCGCTTAATGAAGCGCAATAAAAAATTGATGTATGATTACAACATCCAGATCCAACAGGATAACAAAAATCATTACATCATTAACAATACACACCTGGTTCCTTCCAGTTATCAACAGGGTTTGCGTTCTATTCTCGACGATGATTTTAACCGTATTCGTTTATCCATTAATGATGACCTTTACAATAAAAATTCCGTTACCAGTACCCGCGATAATGATAAGGTAACCGACTTTATCACCTCCGAGGTTTACGGACAAATGGATAAAGGCGCCCTCTCTATCACTTTGGGTAACTCCATTAACAGCGATTGCCCTATAGTCCGACTCAAAACAATCAGTCCGGAAAATCATTTCTCATTCCCGGCGCTTAACGAAGCGGGCTTAACCAATTGGGCCGGCCACTCGGAATTTACTACCGAGTACTGGAACGAATACAAAACTTCCATCCCGTTCGATACATGGATGGGTGAATACATGGACGATCCACTTGTTAAGGGAGAAATGTTCGATCTTGCCTGGCTGCAATCCGTTAATCTTAACCTGATAAAAATTATTGCCTCGCTTACTGCCATAGATCCCGCCAAAGGTCAAAGTCCATCGGCATGTTACAAGGGCGTTGCAACTATGGGTATTACCAATAGCAACGAAACTATTATGCTGGATATGTACCTTCGTAAAGAGGGCTGGTATTATGTATTCGATCACGTTCACCATATGCGAACAAAATTCCCCAATTGGAAAACCGTACTCTTTGAGGATGATTTCGATCAGTGGGCTATTGCAAAACCTTATTACGATCAATGGTGTCTGGAACGAAAAATGAATTTACCAATCTGGAGGTATAGCGCCAAAGGTTTGAAGACTGAGTTTTACAGCTCGGATAAAGAAAGCCGAATTCTCAATCTTGTTTTCCCACACCAAACCGGCAAGTTCAAGTATAATTCAGAAATCTTTGAAGGGGCGGGCGAAACCGGTATTTGCAGAACAGAGGATATGAAGCTTTACCGTAATCAATACCTCTCGTTTGGTAAAAGTAAAGAAAAGCTGGACGGTCTGGACGCCGCCGCAACCGGTTTTATTATGTTACCCCGTTGGGTTGAGAGGGGTAATTTCAAATCACTTAAGCAGCGTTCTTTTTTAGCAAATAAAAAAATTTTTAGAAGGGGTTAATTATGCCTATCGAAGTAATTAAGGTTAATAAAAAATTAACAACAGTTCCCGTTCAGTTTACACCGGCATTTTACAAAAAGGCAGTTAAGGCTTACAAGGAAGGTGACTATAGAAATCTTATCGCTTTAATGGAACAGGCGGAATTGGACTCTCATGTTTCCGGTTGTCTTCAGGCGCGTAATGCCGGGTACTCGCGGGATTGGCGGGTCACTGAAGTTTCTCAAAATGCTCAAGATCAAGCCGTCCGGGATTTTGTAAACGAGGTTTTCAAAAACCTTAACATGGACGAACTCTTTGAGGATATAATCGACGGTAAGTTTAAGATCTATGCCGTCATTAGTCTGGTTTGGGAAATTATCGATAATCAACAGGTAATTACCAACACGGCAAAATTACACCAAAAATATTTTCGTCGAGATCCAAAAGACGAAATTCTTAAACTGGATTTTGGCAAGGATCTCCGCGATATACCAGCCGATGCCGCTCTTATAATCGAGACACTTCGCAATCCTGTTTTATTGCCGGTGGTAAGGGATTACATTTTAAAAGAATTCGGCGTTGAAAGTTGGGCGTCGTTCATTGAAATGTTTGGCGAAGCTTTTGTAATTGGTTACTACCCGCCCGGTTCGGGTGATGATTTCAAAAAGGAAGTTGATGACGCTGTAAATGCCATTGGACAAAGTGCCAGGGGTACCGCTCCTGAAGGAACAAAGTTCGAAATCCACGAGGCGACTAGAAACACGGGAGACCAGGATAGATTTGTTGACCGTTGCGATAAGGCAATTTCAATTACTTTACTCGGTCATGAAAACGCGGTTGCTGAATCAACCGGGTTCCAGGTTGGCGAAAATCTTACGGGTTACAAAGTTAAAAGAGAGATTGCCATTAAGGATATAAAATTTATCGAACGGTACATCCAAAAGCTTATTAAAATGTTAGTCGATCGTAATTATGGCGGCGTTACCCAATACCCAAAATTTTCTATTGACAAAAGCGAACCAATAAATGTTCGCGAACATATTCTGGCGTTGGAAGGCGCCTACAACCAGGGCTTACAAATTGATCCCAACGATTGGGGCAAAGTAGGCGTTACAATACTGGAAGGTCAAAAACCATTACAAAAACCAGTAATACCTTTACTCGACTAATTAACTGTTTCCTTTTTACTTTTTCCTTTTAACTTTTTACTTGGTTACTATGCATCCAACTTTTCAAAAAATACTATCCGCCCTCGATAACGATAAGATCCTCAACAGGCTCGGACTCGGAGGTATACGTATTGTAAAAGAGCGTACCCGTAAAGGTCTGGACGTTGACGGTAAATCATTCAAACCTTACTCCGAGGGATACAAAAAGAAACGTGAAGAGGCGGGACTTGTAACCGATATTGTGAACCTTGAATTTGATGACCTGGAAGGAATGCTTCACAAAGTAGATCACGAGGTAAACAACTCGCTCCATTCCGTTCAAATGCTTATTGATGACCCCGAGAAAGAAACAATAGCGGGTTACCACAATATACAGGGAGCCGGTAAATCTAAAGTTATTAGAAAGTTTTGGGGTTTCTCGGAAGAGGAAAAAGAAAAGCTCCGCGATATCGCTCTTGAAGGTATCCACGAATCATTATTAAAAGCACTTAACTAGAGGGTTACAATATGGCAACTTTATTAACTACAACATTCGTAAAAAAACATTTTCCCTTGTGGGATAAATATTTTTTAGACGAAGCAGGCGACGCGGACGAAACTCTTTTAACCGCCGATATGGAACTGGCAGATAAAGAACTGAATACTTATGTATCTGTAGAGTCCGCCGACGAACTTACAAACGGGCTGGATCTCGATTTGCTTCGCATAATTAAAAAGTATGGTTTCGATAGGCAGCATGGCGACACGGAATTTGAACACAAGCCAACCATACTGAAGGATTACGAGGCAACGATTGAGCGGCTTAAAAATATAAAGAATGGTAAGTCATCCCTGGAGGCGCTCGATCCGGATAGTACAACTGGCAGCGTTACAATGACGGCTAAGACCCGCCGATTTGATGAATGGTTTAATAACACAGAGGGGTAATTATGTTAACGGCACAAACCGGATTAGTAAATTATATTGCAGACTCAACAGTCGATTTCAAAACAGTAGAGGCATATTCCGGACAAATGAAAGACGCCATTAAATTAACCGGCAAACTACCGGCGGCATTCCCAATGTTCAAAAAAGTTGTGAAGCCTCTTGGTATAAAAAATCATTTGTTTGATATACTGATATGCACCAAGTCCGATTCATTTGATAAAAAGACCTCCCAAAATACCAACCTTCAACACGCCTCCGCGTTACTGGATTACATAGAAGCAAACCTAACCTTTACAGAATCCACAAAAGACTTTATAATTGACAGAGACCAAAACCCCCCCGAAGCAAGATTACTAATGCAGGATAACAAATTTACAATTGTAGTTATTACTGTTCATGTGATAACGGAATAGTTGCAAGTTATCAAGTTGCAGGTTGAAGGTTTACGGATTGAAGAATTGCGGGATGCTGTTTTTAATCTTTTTATCTTTTCGTTTCACTATTCACTATTCACTATTCACTATTCACTATTCACAATTGACTATTCGCCCGTGATTTTTCAAAACTCATTCCCAGCCCCTTCACCATTCCAAAACCGCCTACCCGACACATTATACCACTTGCCGTTCCCAAAGCGTTCAGAACGCCATTTCTGTTAAAATACGGTAGGAAATTACCTAATGGATGTGTTTAGACCGTGCTGAGTTGGAAGGGTTTACTAAATTTTACCCTCAAAGTCCCCAAACCGCCGGGTTTCTTATAATGAGAGTATCAAGGTTTTCTGAATAGTCGACCTGATAATCTGAATAGATCAATCGTTTAGGGTGAAGGGTTTCAATTTGTCCGTTGTCGGGATTAATAAGTTTAAAGTCCCCCGGGGGTACAACAATAATTTTGGAGTTCTTATTAAACTTGGGGTGCCGTCCGTTAATTTCCTGAATCACTTCGATTGGTAATTGAGAGGGTGTTACTTCCATTTGAAATCCATCTTAAATTGTTCACTTGAAATATACTCATATTCGGCAACATACTTTTTACCTTTCTTAACAGTACGACTATCAATCGGGTACCCCTTTTCTTTTAGATCGTAGATCCTTGCCCCTAATCTCATACACCCAAACAACTGAACAGCCTCCAGCGGAGTGAGCTTATTCCCACACTTCAGATAATTTAATATGTCCTGTTCCTGACTCATTCAACTATCCCTCTCACTTTTTCCTTTTTCCTTTTTCCTTTTTACTTGTTACTCATTCCCGCCGCCGCATATAACTAACCGATGAACAGTACAAGCCCGTTATCGGAATGTTATATGCTGTCTTTCGCTTTTCATCTTTTAGTATTGTATCTAATTGTCTGGCATCTGGCATCTAAAATCTATTCTTTAAAAAATGGATCAGGTTCCCAATCATGAAAACACCGCCAACCCCCGCAATAAACAATTACCGGTTTCGGCTGTCCCTTTCCGTTATCCATATTCTTAATATCTTCCAGCCTGTACATTTTCTGCTTAAGAGCGTTCTCGCAAAAAGGACGGGTTGTTTTACGTAACCGCCCAACATATTCAAACCAGGTAACTTCAGCTAACAGGCTTTTTTCGTACTTACACGCCCGCCCGTAACTTTTAATTTGAGTGTGGGCTATTACATCGGCATAGGTTTTAACACGCCCGCCAACCTTGCCAATCTTGCCGCGTAATTCATCCTGGTTAAGCTTCTCTGCCAATCCTTCGCGGACGGCTTTCTTAATCCTCTTTGTTGTACGGTCGCCATATTCACCAAGATTCATTCTGTTAATTGTTTCCAGCGCTTTAATTTTTGCAAAGTCCCTGTCAATATCAAAACCGAGATCCTGATACAAATCATTAACGACTGTTATTATATCGTTACTCTTAAGTAATAACTCTTTACTCCACTTGTTATAATCAGGAGCGAACGCCTTTTCAATTTCCCGCTTCAGCTCCAGATCGTCCAGATCCAACCCCGGATTAAGAGCCAGGAACTTAACCAGCTTCGCCTCTATAATATCCCAATAAGCCCCAAACTCAATAGAGTCACTAAGATCCTTCAATTCATTTTGATATTGTTGTAGTCGTTTAAGATCCATTAGAACTTTTCCTGGCTGTTAAATCCCTATGTGTTTGGTTACCGCAACACTTACACCTGTAACCATAATCAGTTTTTTCCATTCTGTAAATTGTTGTACATGCCAGGCAATAGGGGCGCCAATTAACATCTTCCTTTTTCAACTCCCATAATTCCATCTTTGTTCTTCCTATTCACTATTCACAATTGACTATTCACTTTTGATTTCTCACTTCTCAATACTCACTACTAAAAACCCACTCCCTCCCGCCGCTCTTCAACAATCCCGAACTCCTTTCAAACATCGCGTTAACCTCCAGGATAGGCATCCACCCGTTTATCATTCTTTGATACATTTTAACAGGCCCGCGTAAGTTTCTCCCGTTATAATCAAGCTTCATGTACAACGAATCTGTTCTATGACTGCCAGACACACCGCAAAGTTCAATCGTTTTATAAATCTCGGGGGCGTAATGTGGTGTAACCGTTCCATGCATATTAAAAGTCCAGATTTGAGCAATGTCAACAGACAACCGCTTTTGTACATCCACCTCCGCCAACCTAACGCCATACCCGCCATGTGTAAAGCTCCCCTCTTCAATAAGAGTCAGCTTAAATTCATACCCGTATAAATTCTGTTTGTATTGGTCGCTGGCAGATTCCGACAACGGTTCCGGCTCATTAACACAACTGGTAGAAAGCAAAACCAACGCCGATATTAACAGGACTAAAAGCAGCTTCAACAAAACAAAAGCCCACTTAATATTCGTTTCATCCAACCCAATTTTCCAATTCATTATATTTTACTCCCTGTCAATTTTCCAACTTCTTCCAACAGACTTTTATCCATTATTTTGTCTTGTTTGGTAATTTTTAGTAACTGAACGGCTGTGAACAGCCCGTCGACAATATCCACGGTTTCGGATAGTCCGGTGTTGGTTAACTTCATATATTTGTTGAGTAACCCGAATTGGATTGAAACTAATTCAAATGAAATGTCAACCAGCAAGATCGATATAGCCGTAATTATACCCGCTTCCTGGTAAACAAAAACAGAACAGAGAAGCCCAATTAATAGGCGTATTAGTATTTTTCTTTTTTTCTTTTTACTCAATTCTTTGTATATCTCTTTCATTTTTTCCCTCAATCTTTTATCTAAAATCTTTTGTCTAACATCTAACTACTAGCTACTAGCTACTTCTCTTATTATTTCTACCTGCCCCAAATACAAAGTATTCCCTTCCTTCTTAAGCGAGTGAAACATCAACCCGCCCCAACGAACAGTTACAACCTTTGAGCAATACTTAGAGCTGCTGTCGATAATTTTCACCTCGTAATTCACATCAACCTTTGGTGTTATCTGTGTTGGCACACTTCACCACTTTTTTAATTTTCCAATCATTAAGATTTCTTAAATTTTCCAACATCTTTATTGTAGCCCCTTGCACCGGGACTGTAGTCACATCGGTTAGAATGTGTTTCCTTACCTCCGCGCTAAAACTCTTCATCCAAATTTTTTTGAGTAGATTCATGAGACCGGCTTTAATAACAGTATCGTTAGGTATTACAGTAAGCAGATCAACAGTATTCAATATCAAGTAGAATGTTTCACCCAATTCCACGTCGAGTATTATTCGTTTTCTGTAAGGATCTTTTTTCGATATTCTTTTTCTCTGTTTGCTCTTCATTCTATCTTCTAACTCCTATATTCTGCATTCTGTTTTTCCGTCTCACTTTTCACTTATCAAAGATTTACTATAACATTCACCACCGCTTCCTTAAATCTCTTCCTCCAGTTACCCGCCCTAATCCTTTTATAAGTAAGTTCCACAACGCAAGTAACCAACCCTCTTAAAGGGAACTGATTACTTCTGTTCAATACCTGTAACTGTATTTCAGTAATCCCGCCGGACGTAATAGATACCAGGCAATTTTTATCAGTTGTTTTTATACTCATTGAAAAATTCATTTTGTTTTCCTATTCACTATTCACTATTCACTATTCACTATTCACAATTGACTATTGACTTTAGAACATGCTCATTTGATTCTCCCTCTTCCCATACTTCCTATTCAAAGCATGTTCATTCTTATCATGCTCTAAATGGCATTTCTGGCAGAGAGCCCGCAAATTATCATCGCCATTATGTTCTTTGTTGTGGTCTGTATGGCTTATTGTTAACACTATTGTAATTCCCTTGTAACCGGCACGCTTCATAAATTCAAAATTGTTTTCGTTCTTAATCAATGCATGGAACTTGCCCCCTTTATCCCGGTAACCGTATGCAGCATTTTCAACCCCGCACTCCTCACACTTGTTATCAGCCCGTAACAAAATCCGGGGTCTTATTTCCGTAAACCAACTATCCGGGTACTCGTTATAATCACATGGCATTTTCTTTTCCTGTTCACTATTCACAATTGACGATTCACGATTCACGATTCACGATTCACGATTGACTATTGACTATTAACTCTCTCAAAACAATTTCCCCTGAACACTACTTTGATCTTCAACCTCACGCTCAAATTTTTCTACTGTTATATATTTCTTACCACACATCAAACAGATTTTATATCGGCGTACAAAGTTGGGGAACCGGTCCGTTTTATAAACGATGTATGGTCTTGGAGTCTCCGCCGATTTTTTAAAGTTTTTATGTTTGCACCCGGGGCACATTATTCGTTTGCCGCCATTTTTCTTTCGTGCCCTCTGTTCTCAACGGCTGCAAGTGTTCTTTGAATAATGTCCCGTTCCTTTTTATTACCGGCGTCACTATTAATAATTGCGTGAACAGATCCTTCGCTAATTTTTTTATTCAGTTTACCGTTCTCGTTTATTTCCTTTGCAAGCTTACGGTAACTGATAGCGTCCGGGTCGCTCTCTTTGGCAGCGTCGTAAAGTTCCTTAAGTGTAGGTTGTACAACGTCATCGTCCAGCACCGTTTTACCAGCAAGGCGGGCTTCTTTCATTTTTTCGTAAATAAAGTAATCCATTTCCAGCGGGAACTTGTGGAGCGTGGCAATCCGTTGCCTGGCGCTCTTGGTAATTGCTCTTCCAAACACGGTACGCAAATATTCAATTCGTTCGGTTAAATCCATCCATCCGGTCGCTTCGCAAAGCTCCAGCTTAACAGATCGCAACAAAACTTCTTTACGGAATGATAAATTGTCACCAAGTTTTTTATGACCGATTAAAAGAACACTGAATAAAGGATTAATCCCGTTGAATTCGATTTCGCGTAATTCCTTTAATGACCTGAAAAACTCAACCTTTGGGCGGTGCGCGTCTTCAACTACAAAACATATATCTCTTTTACTTTGGGTAATCAGTTGCCCTATTAATCTGGTAAACTGAGAAGTACGCGCCTCGGAACATCTCCGCGGGCTTTCTTCGGTATGTTCATCAATAAAGGCGGACATCATGTGATTAACTGTAAGAGCCTCGCGATTTACATTTTTTATTTTTATGAACAACACCTGGTTTTTAAGTTCGCCAAACACCTTGCTTGTTAGAATTGTTTTTCCAACGCCATATTGTCCAATTAAAGCTATCATCTGCCTGTTCAAAATTGATTCTTTCAAATCTTCCTTAAAAACTTCCGTTGTTTTACTCCAGTGGTAACCCTGCTTGCTAAGCCCAAAATGGTTAAGTAACGATGTTGGAATTATTACTCCTCGTTGCATTATTTATTCTCCCGTGTAAGGTTTATCATTTGTCTTAATAGTTGATACTTTTCGTTTGGTGCATGGAACAAGAGGAGCCGGGCGCAAATCATTACTACTATTCTGTAATCGATTTTATTGAGAGCCCTTCCCAATTTATCCAGCTCCTCCTTTTGTCCCGATGTTAAATCCGGGTTAATTACGTTATCCATTAGTCTAGCTCTATAGAAGAGAAATTAAGATTCAATGTTTTCCAGCCCGCCTTATTATTCTCGCGGTACTGGAATTTGATGTATTCCTTTTTCACTTTTTCAACTATGCTCTTGGTTATTAAATCCATAGCCTGCTTCCAATCCTTATCAAGTATTTTATACTGAAGCAACCCGAGAACATCATTCTTACTAATCATTCCTTTGGTGCCGACCCTGAAAGCTTTATCAATAATTATTTTTATGTTGTGGTGACTTTCCTTACCCCAACTAGCTATGCATTTATCAATAAGAACTTTGGCAACCTGAATGTTTTCATCAAACTCAACGGCAAGGGTGCCGGTTTCAATTACTATTTTTTTTGTACCGGAATAATTGGTAAGTGTCAGATTCTGGAAATCAACTTCCTGGTCAACTTCATTAAATTTTACCAGCCATTTTTCATATTGCCAGATCTTCCTGTAGAGCTTCTCTTTTATTTTTGTCATACGCTCGTTAAGATCCATCACGGCGGTAAATACTTCTTCAACCAGCAAATGTTTTTTCCAGTGATCCAGCCTTACATTTTCGGCGGGAATCATCTTGCCGGTTTTGTTCATTAATTCTTTGGGTCTTGGATTAGTCATTGTTACACCTCTTATTTTTTGCAAATAATATTGTTCCTAAACATTCAGTACACATTTTTACTTTTCGTTTTACGCAATCCGGGCAAAGAGAAAACCCGCAACAACTGCAATAATTTTCCTGATTAGTTGGCTGGTTAATAGCGCTGCCAGTGTTACCGCAATTCTTGCATTTAAATTCCACGCCGCAAGTTTCTTCCTGATGTTCTAATACTTTCTTTTTGGGCACTATCTTAAAAGCAACATCCAAAACCCGCTTCGACTGTTTCAAATATTCTTTTATTCCCATTTTTTACGCTCTCGCTTTTATCTATTGTCTAATGTCTAAGTACTAACTACTTGCCGCCTGTTGTCTTTTAATGGCGGCAATCACTTTATCAATCCCGCTCTTCAATAATCCATCTTCACTACTTAGCAAAGGATCAAAGATGTCAGCCCAATCCTGATATTGGCAAACAAGCTTTTCGGCTATGTATAATTTGGCGTCGTACACACTTACAAATTCCTCTTCAACATCTTCAGCGGTGTTAAATGGTGTTACCGGTGTTACCTTTTCAACTTGCGGAGCCATGTAATTAATATTGCCAACAGCTTCAGCTTTCTTTGCTTCTTTTTCTTCCTTCACTTCTTTTTCAATTCTGTCTACGTAAGTAGCGTGTGGGCGGTGTTCAAAGTTATCCAGTTCGCGGTAACCGGTTGTTGGTATAAGCATAAAGGCCGGACTGTGTTCACCAATAACTTTTGCGGCATAGGCTCCGCTTTTATTTTTGAAGATGTTAACCCGCAATCCTTGCGTTCCTTCAGGACATAGATATTTTTCAGTATCAACACTTACAATAAATTCAGGCGAAACAACCCGCTCGCTAGTGTAATAAGCAACATCCCGTAAATCACATTCGGCAACTCTTTTGTTAATCACTTCACCCGCGTCATTCCTGAATCTTCCAAGCGAGGATCTGTATACATGTTCACGGGTACCGCTTCGTACTACGTGGTTTTTCTGAAGAGAGTCGAGAGCAAAACCATAAACAAGCTCGTTGTAATCCTTAAGGTGAATTGTAGAACCTTGCCCTAATTTCATTGCCTCTTTTAATTCAAATTGGCGCCAAAGTATTTTCCAGACAGATTCAATTTTTTGTATGCCGCGCTTTTTGTAGGGGGTTGAACACTTGCTTTCAATGTCCATAATTTCCAGCATCTGCTTTACGGATCTGTCTTTTATGAATGAACCGTTGTCAGTTTTTAATACATCCGGTAAATACTGCAATGGGTGTTCCGGGTGTTCGCCCGCATAAACCCAATTCAGGAAATCAATACCTATATCCGAGCTTTCACCCGTCGCGGCAAACATCTTTACAAGAAATATTCTGGAATAGCTATCGATAATACCAACCATCCAGGTACGCAATTTTTTAGTATCGTCTTTGTAGAAGAGAGTCTTTTCGCCAACCTTTAAGAGATAATCATCCTTGCTGCTATCGTATTTCCACAACTGAAAATATTTCGATCTGGAAAAATCCATTTGATGTTCCTGATTAGCATAGGCGGCTTCTATACGTTGGTGTGGTTGTACTTGACGGAATCCTGATTCTCTTAATCGGCGGTTAACGGTACTTACAGTTAGTTTGTCGGCTCCCTCAATTTCGTCATCAACCATTAACTCAATAACAAGATCGGTACTTAATTCGCGTTCACTTAATCCCATTGCCAAACCTTTGGCTTTGTACTTTGCCGCCGTATCAATCAACTCCTGAGGAATGAGAGGATCACGATCAATTCTCTTCTTTCTGCCAAACTCTTTTTGCAAATGGCGGTGGATAGTTGCCTTACTTACACCAAGTAATTCAGCATACCGGTTAACAACCGCCCCGTGCATCCCGTGAGGAGAATTATCAAGTTCATTTTGAATTGTGGCTATGTCAATTTTTCTCATTTTGTTATTCCAACGTGTAAGGAATACCTTACACTTATATTTAAAAAATATATGGCAAGCAAAGTACATACTGAGCGAAGTCGAAGTATCGAACCATTAGTGTACTCCAGCCTCGTTGTAATCCGGGTGTAAATCATCTACATGAACCAATCTTGTTCCCGCCGGTATGGTTACATAAAACCAGCCTTGCCGACCTGTTACAGGTAGTATCGGGTCAAGTCTTCTTAACCTGTCAGTTTCCCACGCCCATTTACCAGGAACATAATCGCAACATGCATCTTTGGCGTCATCTGGATTCAACATCCTGCTATTATATAACCTTACAATACAGAGACCAAAACCCGCCGGTTCAATCATTGGTTTTTTCGTTGAACAGATCAAAACATCTTCTCTTATGTTTGTATCGTGCCAGCGGGTTTCGATCGTCTTAATCCCATCATAAAAATTATTGGCAAACGGTTGATATAAACTGATTGCTCTTATTCTCAAATCCTCTTTTACAATCTCAATCATTACTTACTCCTCTTAACCATTTTAACGCGTGGGCGGGAGTTGCCAATTTCTTTAAGTTGTTTATTCCCCAACATGTTAATTTTTTCATAGTCCAATTTTCTATCATCACAAAAGACCCGTTGCATACCAATGATAACTTTGCTGGCTTCTTTGTTGCTCAACATGTTCACATGCACCAAAATATTTTCCGGTCTTAATCTTGCTACTTGTCTCTTTATAAATTTGGTTAACTTCTCTTCACCCGTCCAGCCTAGCAGATCCTCAAGTATTTCAATACGGTTGGCGCGTGCCGGTGTTAAATGTTTCGAGCGTCCGTTTTTACCGTTACCGGTATAACGGGAGGGAGCCCCGCCGGGGGAAGCGGGGCTTTGTGGTGTTGAGGAATAAGGCGCTGTTTTATTCAGTTTGTTTGATAAATCACTAATAAATTTTGTTGCCTGACTTTTTGATAACTCGGTACAACTGCCAGCTTCAGCAAACTCCCAAAGTGCGGCATGATACCCGTCATCATTCATTTGTAATTTGCTCTGCAAAGTCTTAATAGCCATTATTTGTTTAGTTGATATTGGTTCACCAATTGCGTTCCGGGCGTTCATAATTTCTCCTGTTTACTTTTCACTTTTTCCTTTTTCCTTTTTCCTTCCTGCCTCGCCGGCAGGCGGGTTTACTTGGTCGTAACCTCCGAAAAGTTGGCAATCAAATTCTCTTTAATTTCATCCGCTTTTTTAACCAGGTCATTAAATTTATCTTGAAGCTCTTCAGCATCTTCAAGAGAAATAGCTGTATTATTCATGTACCTGTTAAATTTATTCAGGCAGTCTTCAGCATCTTGCAACAACTCAACCTTATCATCATACTTAGCGGCTTTGGCGCCAAACAATTTTTCCTTACTCCGCGCCCGCTCAATCACTTCGTTCTTTTCCTGTAAGTCATTTGCTAATGATTCCTTTTCCGTTTTAAGCAGCTTAATTTTTTCATTTTGCTGGCTGTGTTGGTCGCTGTATTTTTTCTTGTACTCCTTTACCGCAATAGCAACGTTTCGGCTTACCATGTCTTTAATTTCATTAAGTACAAGGGTCGTGTCGCCATTGGATAACGAACCCTTTGTAAATAACTCTTCAAACTCAACATCTTCCAGTTTTGTAATTTCGCCTAGCGACTTCATGCTCATTGAATTAATTTCATTTACCGGAACGTCTTCTCCGCCTAGCAATTGTTGAGGAGAGGTTACCGGGAAAACGTTGCTTACCTTATCCATAACCTGAAGCATTCTATAGGCTGTAGCTTTTCCGTAAGGAAGTGTTGTTTCTACATATTCCCCAAAGCTCCCATGCCCTAAATTCAGGTATTGTTTTTCGTCTCTTATTTTTTTTAACCAGTAGGCGCTGTATAGTGTGCCGGCAAGTACCTGGCTGTGCGCGAATGATGCCGTTCTCTGGTCTTCTAACGCCACTTCAATAAACTTACCCGTTTCATCATCCAGCACGGTAAATGTTTTATTTATATCACTCTTAGTTAAGGTCTTTTCCATTTGGTATCCTCGGTATTATTGGTTTCGAAAAGTGTTTTAGAATGGTTTCTGTTTCCCCGGCGGGGTAAAAATCCCTGGTAAAAAACATCATTTCCAGATAGGTTCTCGCTATCGCTAACTGGTTAAGTGTGCTTATTTTGGTTCCAATACAAAACGCCTGTTGGTGCCGTTGTAAAGTGAAAGAGTGATAAGATTTAACAGCGTTAATTTCATCCATGCGGGGGAATATTATTTTTGCTTCTTTTATTAATTTGGTAAAGCTATACCCGCTAATATCAACTTTGTTTTCCATTTTTCAGCACTCCGCGAACTTTTTATAAATCGCTTGCCGGCTTACTCCGGTTACACGTCCAACTTCACTACTGGTTACGCCCATTTTCAGTAATACTCTTTGTGTAATGGTTTCAATTTCTTCGTCTATTCTTACAGGTTCAGGGAATTCAAAACCCTTTTCTGTTAATTCCTTTTCAATACGTCCTAACTGTTTGCTGGAGCATTCCAGCCTGCGGCTTATTTCCGCTTTAGATAAGCCTCTTTTTCTCATTCTTATAAATTGATCCCTGTCAATTTTACTGTTCATTGCTAACCTTTTTCATCCGGCTGTAAACGAACTGACTTCTGTTCGGGTTGTTGGTTTTGGTCAATATGCTTTGCACCTGGTTACGTACTGTGTTAGGCTTCTTGCTTAGCAATTCTGCTATCTCTTTATTGGTTAATCCTTTTTCCAGCAAATCGGCAACCTCTTTTTCGGCTTCGCTTAAATTGATGTCTTTCTTCTCAACCAATACAACTTCTTTTTTCGATACCAGTTTTTTAAGCCTGTTCAACAGCCCTGTGTTCTCACTACCACTTTCTTTTATAAGAAGAATAAGACTATACCTTACCCCCGAGATAAAACCCTTGTTATATTGTGTGCCGTAAAAAGTATCTTCCTGCTGGTTTAGCCTTTCGTACATTTCAATAGCTTCCAGCAGTTTTTTTCTTAGGTCTTTTTCTTTTTTCATTTTATCCTCAAAATAAATCGATTTGTCCGGCGTGTTCTTTATCTATATATTTTCTCGCGCCTATGCTCTGTTCCATTACAGTATCCAGGCTTTCTTTTACTTTTTCGTAATTAGGCATGGTTGGCATCTTAAAAAATTTTATCAGGTCATTTACAGCTTCAGCGCTAACGTTTTGGTAATTACTTACAACATCGTTGCTGTCTCCCTTGCTGGCTCTGTAACGTGGTATCTTTACCAGTACAAATCCACAGATCCCGGCTATATGTTTTAATATCCCGTAATCTTTGGCGGCTTTCATTAAGGGTATCAGTCTTTTCAGGGGTATGTCGCTCCCCGAGGGGGAAGGGAGAGCGTATCGGTATAATGACTCGCAGCTTATTCCCATTTCGTCGGCTATCTGGTCAATCGGCTTCTTATTCCGATGTATCGTCTGGTAAATCTTGCTTTTAATGTCTTCGTACTGACCCATTAAATATTAGTCTCATTTTTTTAATATATTTTGTAGTAGGCATTTACTATATTTTATGCAGCCGTGGCAGTTTTATGGTCACGTACAAGCGAACCATATAGTTTTACAACTGCATTTCTCACTAACAAAAGGGATTCCTGGTTGTTGCGTGCCCCGTTCAGTAGTTGCCACACGTATGGGTAGCTTAATCCGGTTTCTCTTTGCACCTGGGCAATATTTATTCTGTTTTTATCTTCTATTACTTTATCAAGGATTTTAATGCTGTTATTGTTTTTCATAGAATGTCTTTAAAATAATGTGCAATAGTTTTATTGCAAAAGTAATATATATGTTTCACTTTGTCAAGTGAAAACTGCAATATATTTATGACGAAGGGAGTTCGAAGTTGGATTTAGGGTCAAAAATAAAATACTATTTAGTAACAAAATACAAATCCATACAGAAGGGTGCTGATGCACTTAAGATTACACGACAGCAACTGTATCCTTACTTTAATAATGACGTAGAGCCTGGGGCATCTTTCCTTAAAAAACTATTTAAAGATGGATGCGACATAAACTGGTTATTGTCAGACGATGTTGAATCTGAGGAACGACTAATAATTATGGAGAAGAAAATTGAATATGGTGTTGAGCTACAACAAGGAGAAGAATTGAAGAAAAGTTTGAAACAAATAAAATCTCAAGTTGACAGTGTTTTGAGGTCCTTAGAGAATAGATAAAGCTTGAAGTGTCTCACTAGTGAGACTCGTAAAACTTAAACTATATTGGAAAAGAAATAGAACGGATAAAAAAAACAGCCGAAGAACTGCTGAAGTTATTACACGACAAAGATACTTAAAGCTTCACGTGTCCGCCTGGCGGACACTTTGAATTTTAATTAATAATTATTTTTTGTAACTCACAAAGAGGTTTACCATGAAATATTATTTATTAATCCCACTGTTTTTTACTCTTTTACCCCCACACTTTCAGGATATACCCGAAGATAGCAATGTAATCATAATCACCACCACGGACACCCCCGAAGAAGCATTCACAAAAATGGGCAAGCTGCTAATAAAAGAAGGCTACACCTTAGAGCAGGTTGACAAAACATTCCTGATGCTGGTTACAAAAATAAAGGCAGCAAACTATGGTTTTTTGAACGTACAGCATCTAGATATTAAAATAACTGTAGAAATTTTTTCGGAACCAACACGGGTAAAAATGGTGTGTGAATATGATGACCCAGCCATATCTAGGGCAATGAATGTAACACCTTCCTTTGATCGTCATAAATCAAGAGCCAGGTACACGGGCGGCGGTTCAATAACAGCAGCATTTGAAATGATGAACGAAGTTGCCCAAAAATACCCCAGTGCAGAAATCACCTACTCAATAGAGGAAGTGGAAGAATGAAACGCTTTTTAGTTGGCGAAAAATTTAAGTATTTCTTAACCCACAGGTTCGAGACTATTGCCAGCGCCGCCCGAGCGTACAAAGTAAAAGGACCAACACTATACACCTACATTAGTAACGAGAGCATGCTCGGCGGCAAACTACTGCAAAAGACACAAAGTTTCGGCTGTGATATAAATTGGCTGTTAGATCCCGAACAGGGTGTAAGTCAATATAAGGTAGCTGAACAAAAACCGTCCTACAATGTACCAGCGCCAGAATTTACCGGGACCGACTTAATAGATTTGCTGCAAACTTATTCAAAAGCAGAAACCTTACTAGATAATTTTGATACCGTTGAGGAAGTGGTAAGCTCAATTAAAAATACAATTGCCTTCCTTGAGCAATTGTCAAATACACTCAACTTGTTAACAGATAATAAATCTCAAGAAGTTAATCAACTTCAAAAGACAATAGCTCAGCTCAAAAAAGAAATTCGAACAATCCCGGCATTAGCAAAATCAATTGGATAAATAATAGAGGTGCAACATGAAACACCTTCCAATAATTATTTTCATAACCCTTCTCTTTAGTTCCTGTGCAAAAGATTACAACACAGTTGAGATACTGGAGCTTGAGGTTAAGTATAGAGAAAGCCATAAGGTAATTAACTTCAGGAATGAATATCCAACCTTGTTTGTGGAATTCAATTCTACCGTTGTAAAAACTTTTGAACACAAAAGGGCGTTGGCAAAACTGATGGTTATTGAATATGCCATAGCCGCAAAGGAAACATATGCCGTTGTACGTGTTATTGAAAATAACAGAGAAATAATAGTTGAAACTTATAAACCCGAGGCAAGTTATTTTTGATGATGAGTCTTAATGTCCGGCTAACCGGACATAGAACTTTGGATGTGCCATAAGAATCTTTCGCTCCAATGTCCAGCAGGCTGGACATTCACGAGCACAAATACACTATAAAAAATTTGCGAAAAATTTTATTTTACCTTTTCCAATGTCCAATTAACTGGACATAACTAATTTCTAGCCATTTCAAACAACTTCAATTATAAAAAATTGCCTTCAAATGTCTCTATCACCATATATAAAAACAACTTAATTTGTCGCAGTTCTATATTATACTTATCTTACCCCCCTAGTATAGGTGTTAAAAGTCAATTAAATTGATTTACAAAGTGCCTCTCTCTATATTTGTGTTGCAATATTATTTGATAAAGCATCTGACTATGCAGTACCTCACCAAATGAAACTGACGATCAAAATATAAAGGAAAGAATTATGTCTTTGAATTTAAAAAAGCTTGAGGGATTTTCCCCAAGAAAAGGACCAGTCTTACTAATTATTATGGACGGAATGGGAATTGGAAAAAATGATGATAGCAATGCAATATTCCTTGCTAAAAAACCAACACTTGATAAATTAATGAACTCTAAACTTAAAACGGAACTTAATGCACATGGACCTGCTGTTGGGTTACCATCGGAAGATGATATGGGCAACAGTGAGGTTGGACACAATGCCATTGGCGGTGGGCGCATTTTTGCGCAAGGCGCTAAGCTTGTTAATTATTCTATTTTTAGTGGTGATATATATAAATCGAACGCATGGATTACAGCGCTCGAAAAGGGTAAGTCAGGCGGTACTGTTCATTTTCTTGGACTCTTTTCCGACGGCAACGTTCATTCTCACACTGACCATTTATTTGCAATGATTAAAAAGTGCAGTGATGAAGGAATTAAACGGGTTAGATTGCATGTCCTTTTGGACGGTCGAGACGTTGGCGAGCGGACAGCGCCAAATTATTTAACGCCCGCAGAAGAATTATTGGCAAAGATATCCTCTGAAAAAGGATATGATTATAAAATTGCTTCCGGCGGCGGCAGAATGATCACTACAATGGACAGGTATAACGCAGACTGGAGCGTAGTTGAACGTGGTTGGAAGGCGCATGTATTAGGTGATGCCCGTAAATTTCATTCCGCTTTAGAAGCAGTTCAAACAATGTATTCTGAAGATGAAAAAAACACTGATCAGTATTTGGAATCATTTGTTGTTGTTGACGAGCATGATAAACCCGTAGGCACAATAGAAGATGGTGACAGTGTAATATTTTTCAACTTCCGTGGTGACCGTGCTATTGAAATCAGCCGCGCCTTTGAAGAAAAAGAATTTACAGAATTCGATCGCGTTCGTGTGCCGGATGTTTTTTACGCTGGCATGATGGAGTATGACGGCGATTTGCATATTCCTTCAAACTATCTTGTTGTCCCACCTGCGATAGATAGAACAGTAAGCGAGTATCTTTGTGCGGCAGGAGTTACATCTTTTGCCATTTCTGAAACTCAGAAATTTGGTCATGTAACTTACTTCTGGAATGGTAACCGATCCGGATACATCGATGAAAAATTAGAAACTTATGTGGAAGTTCCATCTGATAAAATTCAATTCGACAAGGCTCCAAGAATGAAGGCTGTTGAAATCACGGATAAGTCGATTGAGTTACTACGCTCCGGGAAATATCAGTGGGGCAGAATAAATTATGCTAATGGTGATATGGTTGGGCATACCGGAAGTGTAAAAGCCGCTATTGAGGCTGTTGAAATAGTTGACGAGAGTCTGGGAAGAATCCTTAAGGTTATTGAAGAACTTGATGGGATTGCAATCATAACGGCAGATCATGGAAATGCGGATGAAATGTTTACGGTTAAAAATGGGGTTAAAGCAGTGAAAACGGCACATACACTTAATGCTGTCCCATTCATTATCTACGATCCTGATTATAATAATGAGTATGAAATGGCGGATGTTAAAAATGCCGGCTTAACAAATATTGCGGGTACCCTCCTCAATTTGCTCGGTTTTGAAAATGTTGAAGATTATGATAAATCGCTGATAAAATTTAAGTAGTGTTTTATGCCGTTTGTTAATTGTTGGCTTTCAACACTTGGCAAACGGCAAATATTTTACATATATTTGAAAAACAATAAATGTCAGGAGAGTTACAATACCCACCTTTTTACCTATTCTAAATTTGATTTTAAGTCCGAATTTGTCAAATTTCATTATTCCGAAATGATTTCTTTATTTATGTCAGGAAAAATCATGACTCGAAAATATTTATTGCTCGCAACAACCTTAATTATGGTTTCTAATGCTATTTGGGGACAAACAGTAATCGGGAAATACGCCGGTGAATTTATGTCCCTTGGAGTGGGAGGACGCGCTCTTGCCATGGGTGGCGCTCAGGTTGCACTTGCCGGCGATGTTACCGCTGGTTACTGGAATCCTGCCGGACTTGCAAGTCTCGAATACCCCCAGGCAGTTCTTATGCATGAAGAGCACTTTGGCGATCTGGTAAATTACAACTATGCGGGTGTTGCAATCCCATATGGCTCAGATATGAGCTTTGGAGTTAGCGCCATCAGGCTAAGCGTGGATGGTATACCGGATACACGTGAGTCGCTTATTGATGCTTCTACGGGAGAGATTATTTATGATATTAATCATCCTTTTGCCCGAATAGATTATTCCAAGATTACAGAATTCAGTAATGCTGACTGGGCATTTTATTTTAGTTTTGCCAAAAGACAATCAGGCAACTTTTATTGGGGTGCAAACGTAAAAATAATCAGGCGCGATATTGCCGAATTTAGTGCAACCGGAATAGGGTTTGATGTTGGAGCAATTTATAAACCTTACGACAGACTTATCCTGGGGGCAAATATTCAGGATGTTACAACTACTTTGGTTGCCTGGAGCACAGGAAGAAATGAATTGATTGCTCCTACTGCTAAAATTGGTGCGGCCTACCAACTGGACTTTTTAGGTGGAATGATTACTCCTACAATTGATCTGGACATGCGTTTTGAAAACAGGCAATATGCATCCAACTTTAATGTCGGACCAATCAGTTTCGATATGCATTTGGGTTTTGAGTATGATTATAAAAACATCTTTGCGGTAAGAGGGGGCTATAACGACGTAAAACAGTTTACCTTGGGTGCCGGTATCAAGTTGCCAAAGTTAACTATTGATTATTCATTTGCTCGTTTTAACGAATCGGACGCTAACAGATTACCTGATACTCACAGGATTTCATTAATACTTACGCTTGAAGATGAAAACTATAAAAGAAATTAGAATTGTTTTTTATTATCCTTCGCAAGAATAAATTTTTTGGGAACATGAATAGAGCTGCTAAAATATTATTACTGATTCTCATTCTTGTTTTATCAGGATGCGGTTCATCCTTTAATTCACTTTATGAAAGTAATTATCCTTTAACATCCCACAGAATATTTTCGCGTGCCGGCACATTGTCGGTTAAAGTACCCGAGGAATGGTTCGCGGCTGAAGACAACGAAAAAAACATTTTTGATATCTGGCTCGTAAAAAATGATTATTCAGCTTCAATGAGTTTGGTTCCTCTTAACATAGATGAAAAAATATCAGAAGAAATATCTATATCGGGAGTAGAGGGACTTCTGCAGATTAGTAAAAGTTTTAGAAAATTGGAAAGTTCTTTTGGTTATGCTGAAACGCTTTCAAGCGAGTTTTTTGAGTACAATGGTATTGAATATGCCTCCTATCAATACTTGAAAAACAACAATCTTAAAGAACGTGTCATAATTTTCCTTTATCACAGGGTACCTTACGAACTGACCGTCAGTTGTGAAATATCAGAAATGTGTGATGATCAGTTCATGCATGAATTATTTATAATACAAAACGCCGTTCTCCTATCCATAAAATAATTTGTTTTCCTAAAGCAACATTTCTTTGTTACATTCATCTTACAAATAAACTACTTCTATATCTTGAGATCAGAGAAAAAGAACATATTAGAATTTACACTATTTTACAACCGGTATAAGACCAAAATCTATAACTATGTGTTAAGAATGGTCAATGACAGGATGCTGTGTGAAGATATTGTGCAGAATGTTTTTCTAAAATTATATGAAAACATTATGGTTATAAGGAACAAGGATAGTGTGCAATTTTGGTTATTCAGAACTGCAAGAAATGATGTTTACGCATTTTACCGTGGAAAGAAAACAAAGGTAGACCAGTTTTATGTTTCTGACAGTAATGAAGTGGAGATATCATCAAATCTGGATTTACAGGAGTCTCTGGAACTAAAGGATGTAAAAGAACATGTAATGAATCATTTATCTGAAATGAGTTTTGATCAAAGAGAAGTTTTTATTCTTAAAGAATATGGCGGGTTTACTTACAAGGAAATTGCCTCTCTTATGGATATTGATGAAAATCTTGTTAAAAGCAGGTTATTTAAAACCAGAAAAAAATTAATAAATGAATTAGAAAAAATAGTTGTATAAAGCTTTGAGTTGAGAGGGAGTTATGAAAACTGACGAAACACTTAATATGATAAACAAATATTTCGATGGCGAGTTGCAGAAAACAGAGGAAGCATTCCTTTTTACCAACCTTTCTTTGGACGAAGAGGCAAGAGAATATTTTAAAAAATGCAATTTGCTGAAGACTTCCATTCAGGAAAGTATGGAGCAATTCCCTGATGAGTTGGAGGAAAGAATCTTCTATAATATCGGCAAAGTTCCGGAGAAAGGTTTTTATCCGTTCTTTAGAAACAACGTCTTTAATCTGACAGCCTATACGCTAACCATCTTGTTAATTATTGTCTCATTTTTCTTATATAAACAAAAATCGATGGTTAGCGAGCAGCTTATAACTTCTGCTCTACAGATGGAAAAACAGAGCAAATTAATAAATGTATTATACCACAGTATACCTGTAACAGAAGTAAGTTCGGCTGTTGATTATCAAATTATTGTAACAGAAGAATTGTGAGGATATTATGACAAAACAAATTGTTTTTCTTTTCGCGATAATGTTTTTTGTGGGGTGTGAGCAAAAAACCGACATTGATAGTCTGGAAACAGAGATAGACTATTTGGGGCTTAGCGGTGCTTTACTGCAAAATGTAAGATTGCAGGGAAGCAATAACTCTGAAAGTTTTTTACAGGAAGAATTGAATAAACTTGCGGAGAATGAGACTTTTCTAATTCCGGGTAATCGAGATTATTTAGAGTATAGCATTTACCTTAATGAGGATGGCTCTGTTGAAAAAGTTGAGGTGCTTCACAATAATGGTGAGCCGCAAAAAACTGATTTGACAAATATAACGCGAATAAAAAAATGGCAGTTCGATCCCGTAATTGTTAATGATAATAAAAGCAAAGTAAAGTTCGATTTTATATTTATGCCCGAATACGAATCACACGATCTTTTCGAATTCCTGATATCCCATGAAGAGGAAGCCGGATATGATAATTTGCATTACGTGGAGGTTGAACAATCACCCGCTATAATTGGTGGGATTGAGGCAATCCGGGATAAAATTAAATATCCGGAAGCAGCAAAGAGGGCTGGAATTCAAGGCAGCGTTTTCATTAATGCATATATTGATACGGCTGGTAATGTGGTGAAGATGAAAGTAATGAGAGGAATAGGTTCCGGTTGTGATCTCGCCGCTCTGGAGGCTGTAAGTAAAGTTAAATTCACACCGGCTACAAAGGCTGGTCAAAAAGTAAATGTTCAGGTAAGCATACCAATCAAATTCAAGTTGAATTAAAAGCACTTGTCAGGCAATCGGATCCGGTTGCCTGATACACATCCCGCTGGAACTTTTTATTACCTTTTGTTTATAACTAAGAAATCGAAAACTAGTCAACACACCCCATGTTGATAACTTTCGACGGGGATTTAAATAGAAACAACTGATTCACCAGAGGCACAGCACTACTAAATTATTTTATAATAATTATCTAGGAGGTGTCATGGCACTACAAAAGAATCCCCGTTTCGATCTAAAACTAAAGTACCGGCGAACCTTTGAAATGGCTTTAATACTTTCGCTGAGTTCATTAATCCTGGCTTTCTATTATACTCCTTCACCTGAGCTTGAAAAAGTTGAACAAAAGGAAACACAGGATTTATTTAGAACCGAAGATATTATTCAGACTATTCATGAAAAACTTCCGTCACCGCCTCCTAAGCCGCCAATGCCAATTGCGGCCACTACAGAAGATGACACTCCTGATGATATTGATATTGAAGGAAATGAAATTGATAATAATATCATTCCAACTTTATTGCCAACACTAGTTGTGGATACTAATCCAGAGCCGCCCCCAATATTTGTTTGGGTTGAAAACATGCCTGAACCCATTGGCGGTGTCGAGTCGATATACGAGAACTTAATTTACCCCGAGTTTGCAGTAAGAGCCGGGATTCAGGGATCAGTAATTCTTGAAGCTGTTGTAAATGAAGACGGATCATTGTCAGACATATCAATAGTTAAAGGTATAGGAGGCGGATGTGAAGAGGCAGCTGTTATGGCTCTTCGTCAGGTAAGTTTTAATCCAGGAAAACAGAGAGGCAAAGCAGTAAAAGTAAAAGTCAGGCTTCCGATTAAGTTTCTGCTTGAAAATTAGTTTTGCTGGAACAATAAAGTTTTCTGAATGTATTATAATCGTTAATTAAATGGTTGGTTGTTTCAAAGAGTATTAAAGATGTATAGTTTTATTTGCTCCTTCAAATAATACGATTCAAAGATAAGGATTTCCCATCCTTATCTTTGTTTTAAAAGCTTTCGATGACAAACAAATAGATTGTACCCCGGGACTGTCACTTTTAGCAAATGTTATAATCCTTGAAGTGCCTCTCAAGAAGCCGTAATGGGGCAGTCCCGTTTTTTACATTCCCGAAAAATTTAATTTGAATCCAACATTTATCCATCTCCCGGGTAGAACAACACCACTTATATCATGATGAGTTTTATTAAAGAGATTTTCAATTTTCAGGTATAATTCGCCCGATGACATTGGTTTTGAAAGCTGTGTGTCAACAATAGTATTCGTCTCGAAATTCACCCTGTCTTCGTATCTGACTAACCATGAATGATTCACGACATTGAAATAGTTTGTGTGAATTCCAAGTATTAACTGATTTTGTAAATGATCTAAAACATAACGTGAATCGAAAGTTGAGGAATTCTTATCAATATCGAGATAAGTATAATTAACGCTCAATCCGTTTATAAAACTGATTTCCAAAAGTCTATTCAGAGATAGATTTAAGGATACTTCCAGACCATTAGTGTTAACTTCGGATATGTTTCTCGCTTCCCATGGATTATCTTCGGTTGTTCTTATCCAATCTATTATGTTTGATCCCTCTTTTCGGAAAAAGCTAAAACTTGCCTGGGCAAAAGGTACCGCGTAAGTTAGTCCCAATTCGTAGTTAAGTGTTTCTTCGCTCTCGAGATTAGCGTTTCCAACAGTAACAGGATCGGAATAGTAAAGTTCTGTGTAGCTTGGTGTTCTAAATGCTTTGCCGACAGAGACAAAGGCTTTAAATGACTTAGTAAATTTGTAACTGGCATCTATACCTGGCCATAACTTCCAGCCAATTTCTGCGTAATTGTACAGGAACGCTCCCGCACTTATAAAAATATTTTCAGTAGGCGAATAATTATGTTCAATAAAAACCCCTTTGTTTTCTCTGGAATGAGTTCCCAGGTTAGTGCTTTCAATATCGTGTTTGTTGTACTCTGCTCCAAATGATGTTTTACCAAAAGGTGAAGTTACCGTTGTTTGAACTTCTCCCCCGAAACTGTTAGTCTCGTGCAGATTCTGGTAAAATGCTGGATCTGAATAATCCAGCAAAAACTCGTCATCCTTTTTACGCCAATAAATTTTTGGTGTGATAATCAGTTCCTCGCTGCCGAATGTTCCGGACAGTGAAACCAGGTTGGTTTTAATCTGTTCCCATTGTTTTGGAAATTTTGTTGCATAAAAACTATTTGCGCCGAATTTATGATCACCATAGCCATAGAACGCGTTAATTACTCCACTGAAAATGTTTAACGAGCCCGAATATGACAGATCTACTAAATCATAATTTGTATTCGCTATATAGCCATCAGACCTTTTACGCGACAAACTTACATGGTTAGAAAGATTACCCATGGAAAGCGCCCCGTGAGCTGAAGCGTTATATGAATGATACGTTCCACCAGAGAGCTGAAAGCCAATATTCGTTTCGCGGGTTTTCTTAGTGATAAAGTTGATAGCGCCGCTGAATGCATTTGGCCCGAACACTTTTGAACCTTGCCCTTTCAAAATCTCAACTCTCTCAAGCTGCTCAAGTGAAAGTGGAATGTTTAGATTATGATGAGCTGTTTGCGGGTCACTTATTTTAATACCGTCAATCATTATAAGGGTTTGTTCAAATGAACCGCCCCGGATCGTTACATCAGCTTGTGTTCCATTTACACCCCTTTGTTGTAAATCAACTCCGGCAACATACTGGAGAAGTTCAGTGACTGAACTAACAGGTAGTAACTGAATATCTTTTGAATATATAACTGTTACATTTCGCGCAAGATCAGAAAATGATATTGGCGTCCTGCCCGCAGTTATTATAACGTCAGACAGGTCATATTGCGGTATATCTTGTGAAAAAGTACTCTCAAATGAAAAAATGAACATGGAAAAGAATATAAGTATGCGAAACATACCTTTATAAAAAGTAATCATTAGTAAAATCCCTCTGTTAAAATAGAATGAATCGGAAAGAACTTCCGGGAGATGATTTCAAAGAATGAGGCTGTAGAAGATTACAGCCTCATATTGTGTTTACAAACTTATGATATCATTATATATAATGAAAGCCATTAATAACAATAAAACAATAAACCCGGCATTTTGTATAGCGATTTTAATTTTAATTGGCAATTCGCGTCTGGCAACCCCTTCAAGCAGTATAATTACGAAGTGCCCTCCGTCAAGTACCGGGAAAGGAAGAATATTGATGATAGCTAAACTTAAACTTAACATTGCGATGAAAAACATAAAGGAAGCTATTCCGGAATCTGCCGATTTTGCTGCAAACTGGGCGATTTTTATCGGTCCGCCGAATACCTGATTAAAAGCAACATCACCGACTATTACATTTTTAAACATAGACAGCGTCAGTTTTGTGTATGCACCAACATCACTAATGCTCTTACCTAGAGACTCAAAGAAACCATAAGGCTTAAATTCAACTGGCCCGGTGTAAGCTGTTGATAAACTAATGCCGATCAAACCGTCATCACCTACTTTTACCTTAGTTGTTAGAGTGTCAGTATCTCTTAATATAACCAGCGGCAGTTCAATGTTCTTATGTGAGGATACAATATCAATTACTTCTCTATCCGTGGTAATGCTTTGATTATTGAGTTCAAGAAAGATGTCTCCTTGCTTAACTCCTGCTATTTCAGCCGGTGTTCCTTCGAATACTGCCCCGATGAATGGTCGAGTATGAGCGTAAGCAAGGCTGAAGTTTTCATGGTCAATAGCCGCAAATTGTGCTTTGGTTATTGTAATGGTTGTGTCAGTATTGTTGCGGGTAAGGAGCACATTCACATCACTACCGATATTTTCAACGAGTAAGTGATCAATCACTTCCTGCCAGTGAGCAACTGGTTGACCATTTATGCTAAGTATTTCATCGTGACTTCTAAAGCCAAGATCGTAGGATATAGATTCTTGTTGAACAGGCCCGAGTTCAGTGGTTTGAATTACCTGATCACCTCTCATAAAATTCATGACCCAAAAAATTAATATTGAAAGAGTCAGATTCATCATAACACCAGCAGTAATAACGAATAATTTTAGTATAGTGGGACGAGCTCTAAATTCATAAGGTTTTGGTTCCTGGTTAGCAAATTCAGTATCAAAGCTTTCATCAACCATACCGGCTATTTTAACATAACCACCCAAAGGTAACAAGCATACCCTGTAATCTGTATGTCCGCCCCCATCGTGGTCTTTTGGTAAATCACCAAATGTAAAACCATTTATTCTATTCCAACCGAAAAGTCTTTTGCCAAAACCAATAGCAAACACGTCGGCTCTCATTTTGCTTAGCTTAGCGGCAGCAAAATGACCGAATTCGTGGACAAAAACCAATATTCCAATTGTAATTACAAAATAAATAATATAATCCATCAAATAAATCTCTCTTTAATTGTAAAAATTTCTCAACAATTCCCTGGTTGTACGATCGCAATCAATAATTGTTTCAATATCGGGATTGTTGTGATTTTCAATTTTATCCAAAGCTACTTTAATTACTTCTGGAATCTGTAAAAATTTTATTCTACCACTTAAAAACCTATCAACAGCAAATTCATTCGCAGCATTCAATATACAAGGAGCAGTTCCTCCTTCTTCCATAACAGCAAAAGCTAATTTAAGGCACTCAAATTTTTGGATATCAGGCTCGAAAAAATTTAACGATCCTATTTTGGTTAATTTTGTTAGAACAAAATTATTTGGCAGTCGGTTCGGATATGTTAAGGCATACTGAATGGGTAATTTCATGTCAGGAAAGCTAAGCTGTGCCTTCATTGAACCATCACAGTATTCAACAATTGAGTGAATAATGGATTGAGGGTGAATAATAACCTCAATTTTCTCTTTTGGTAATCCGAATAACCAATTTGCTTCTATAACTTCAAGTCCCTTATTCATCATTGTGGCGCTATCAATGGTTATTTTATTTCCCATGGACCAGTTTGGGTGATTAAGGGCTTCCTTAATTGATACTGACTCCAGGTCCTCAAACGATTTATTATAGAAGGGCCCTCCGGAAGCGGTGAGAATAAGTTTGTTTACAGTATCAATATTTTCACCAACAAGGCATTGAAAAATAGCACTATGTTCTGAATCAACGGGAAGAATATCAGAATTATATTGTTGGGCAAGACTCATGATAATCTCACCAGCAACTACCAGTGTCTCTTTGTTTGCAAGAGCAATGCGTTTGCCTCTTTTAATGCTTTCAATCGTTGGTTCCAAACCGGCAAAACCAACCAAAGCAGAAATAAGTATGTCATGTTCTAAAGTTCTTGTTATTTCCTGTAGTGCTTGGCTTCCGGCAAGAATCCTACACTTATTCCCAATTCTGTTTTTTAATTCTTCAGCTTTAAGTTCGTTTACAACAACTGCTATTTCTGGATTAAAAACACCAATCTGCTCTTCCAGCAAATCAATGTTTTGATTAGTTGAGAGAGCAACAATATTAAATGAATCGCCAAGATGTTTTATAACCTCAAGCGCACTTATACCTATTGATCCTGTAGAACCAAGGAGCAAAACATTTGATATTTTTAAATCAGAAATAATAGAATCTCCACCTAAAAACAAAAATTAGGTTATGATTATTGAATAAGCATGTAATATTAGTGAAATTATTCAAAAAATGTCAGAATACTTGGAAGCAGAAGCTTCGGCTGGATAAGAACTAGATGAAATTTTTGAAAAGAAATTCAATATTACTGAGATCGTCATCGTCAAGACTAAATTGAATAGAATCCGCAAAATTATTAAGTACTACTACGGCGTTGATACTTGCATCCTTCGCTTCAAGGTCTGCAATTTTTCTCGCAATATTTACATTTAGCTTCTGAATATCCTCATACATTTTCTTAAGATGTTTCATATCCCAATCGGGTTCCAGACCTTTCTTCATTTTAAAATATTGAGCAAGCAGGTACATGGAAAACACTCGAAATTCGGTTTCCTGAATTGAGGCAAATGGCAAATGAAATCTTACCAGCGGCTTCAGTTTCCCTAATGTTGGACAACCGCTGGTAGGCATTAAGATACCTAAAATGCCGCCAACCCCAACTTGTACTGAAGTGTGCTTACTATATGTTCGTTCGGGGGTTGTTACTTCAAGTTCAATTTCCTCATATGATGGAATGTCACTGAAGAAGCTGATAATATCTTTAAGGCTTACTGCCACCGGGCAGCATTCATGTTTTTCTCTGTCTATATCACAATTACCGCATTGGAAATTTTCCAGTCTGGTCCAATCCAAAGTATCTTCGCATTTATCTCGTACAACATCTAAGGTTGTAGGATTAAGAAAAACCTCAAATGTTTTTTCAATTTGGTTCTTGAATTTGAACTTGTATGAATATCGTAATAAATCGTTCTGGTTATCAGCCACCTGCATCAACTCCCGTCAAGAGAATTTTATTTATTAAAGAATACTAAGATATTATTAAAAACTAAAGACAAAAACGGAATACTAATTACTATGTTCAAACAATAAGAATTTAAAAAAAGTTGCTGATTGTAAAATAATGTTTATCCTTTGCAGATTTCATTTATGGCATGATCGTATTCACTAATGAAAGATTGAAACAGATCATGAACGCTGACAATACTTTCAATTAGTCCAACACACTGTCCAACTTCCATCATTCCTTCTTCAAAATCTCCTTCAAATATTCCTTTCATCTCTCTCTTCATGTCAAGCAAAGTTTTTAACCTGGCTTCATCTGCACCTGCCTTCTCGGCTGCAAGTACTCTATCCCCGAAACTATTTTTAATAATCCTTGCCATTCCTATTTTTTTCAGGATTAAAGTTGTATCAGTATCGCCCGATTCAACTATGCGGTTTTTATAAGCAGCGTGAGCAGATGATTCAATTGTTGCGGCAAACCGTGTCCCAATCTGAACGCCTTCAGCTCCCAAGGCCATAGCTGCGAGAATTCCATTACCACTAGCAATACCGCCTGCTGCAATTACAGGAATACTAAGTTTATTTACGAGCTGTGGAATTAACACCATTGTGGTTATTTCATCAGACCCATTATGACCACCAGCCTCTACTCCTTCACCTACCACCGCATCACATCCAACCTCCTGAGATTTAAGAGCCTGTTTAACATTGCTGACAACATGCGCGACAAAACAACCTTGATCCTTAAATTTTTCAATATATCTGCCCGGATGCCCTGCTGAAGTAAAGACGGTTTGTATATTATTGTCGAGGATAACTTTTATCAGATCATCGACATCTTTTCTTAACATTGGCAAATTTACACCAAATGGTTTTTCGGTAGCAGCCTTGCATTTTTTTATATGCTCATCAAGTAATTCTGGTTTCATCGATCCGGCTCCCAAAAGACCTAGTCCGCCTGAATTTGAAACAGCTGAGGCAAGCTTCCACCCGGAGACCCATACCATGCCGGCTTGAATTATAGGGTATTTGATCCCAAGTGTTTCTGTAAGTCTATTTTTAACTTTCATTAATGGTGTTCTCTTATTTTGTTAAGGTATACTTTGTTGATAATACATTGGTAATTGTTTAACTTATTGCTTTAATTTAGTAAAAAAAGAGAATTAACCAATACAAAATATTGTTGAAAAGCTTAATAAAATAATTATAACTCAGGGAAGGAGCATAAATGTCATACTTATTTACATCTGAATCCGTATCTGAAGGACATCCGGATAAAGTATGCGACGCAATATCTGATGGTGTTTTAGACGCGATATTTTTAACAGATCCTAAGGCACGTGTTGCATGCGAGACTTTTGTTACAACTGGATTAGTAGTTGTCGGAGGTGAAGTCACCACTGATGCTTATGTTGATATTGAGAATGTTGTTCGAAAAACAATAACAAATATTGGTTATACAAAAGCAGAATATAAATTTGATGCAGACTCATGCGGAGTGTTAAATGCAATACATTCACAATCACCCGATATTGCCATGGGTGTTGATAAGGGCGGTGCCGGTGATCAGGGATTAATGTTTGGTTATGCTTGCAGACAAACAAAAGAGCTTATGCCAATGCCAATCCAGTACGCGCAAAAGCTTGTGAAAAAACTAGCAGATATTAGAAAGAAAAATCCAACGTTGATGCCATATCTTAGACCTGATTCAAAATCGCAGGTTACCGTTGAATATGATGATAATCACAATCCAATAAGAATTGATTCTGTTGTAATATCTACTCAACATGATGCGGATGTTAAACAAAAGACGATTAAGGATGATGTTATTAAGCATGTAATAAAGACTATCATTCCTGAAAAATTGCTTGACAATAAAACTAAATACTATGTTAACCCAACAGGTCGGTTTGAAATTGGCGGACCTCATGGTGATAGTGGTTTAACAGGCAGAAAAATTATTGTTGATACTTATGGTGGATGGGCCCCTCATGGTGGCGGTGCATTTTCAGGCAAAGATCCTTCAAAAGTAGATAGAAGTGCAACTTACGCTGCAAGGCATATTGCAAAGAATATTGTTGCTGCAAAACTTGCAAAAGAATGCTTAGTTCAGGTTGCTTACGCAATTGGTGTTGCTGAACCAGTTTCTATTTTTGTTGATACAAAGGGAACTGGCGTTATAGCTGATAAAGAAATTGCCAAGATGATCAGAAAAGAAGTTGATATGACTCCTGCCGGTATAATCGCGAGATTGAATTTGCGTCGTCCAATTTATCAAAAGACCTCTTCGTACGGACACTTTGGAAGAAACGATAAAGATTTTACCTGGGAACAGCTTGATCTAAAAACGAATTTTGAGAAATACTTATAATAGAAATAGTAGGAGAAAAGTAATGGATTATAAAGCAGGCAAGTATAAAGTTAGGGATCTAAAACTAGCTGCCGAAGGTCGTAAGAAAATTGAGTGGGCAGAATCAAGAATGCCCGTGATGATGGCTTTAAGAGAGAAATACAGCAAAACTAAACCTTTAAAAGGTTACAGAATTGCTGGTTGTCTTCATGTAACAAAAGAAACTGCTGTTCTTATTGAAACTCTTAGAGCGGCTGGTGCAAAAGTTAGCTGGAGTGGTTGCAATCCTTTGTCAACTTCGGATGAGGTCGCTGCTGCTCTGGCAAAGAATGGTTTGGAAATTTATGCGTGGCATGGTCAGTCTGTTGCTGATTTTTATTGGTCCATTGACCGAACCTTAGATATGAAGCCTAATCTGACTTTGGATGATGGAGCGGACTTAATATTCACCGTGCACAACAAATATCCTAAGCTTGTAAAAAACATCATTGGTGGTACTGAAGAAACAACCACTGGTGTTCACCGTTTAAGATCAATGGCAAAAGACAAAAAATTACTTTACCCGGTTATTGCGGTAAATGATGCTGAAACAAAATGGGATTTTGATAATGTATATGGTACTGGTCAATCTTCTTTAGATGGTATCTTAAGAGCCACATCAGTTCTGCTGGCTGGTAAGAATTTTGTTGTAGCTGGTTATGGTCATTGCGGCAAAGGTTGTGCAATGCGTGCTGCAGGAATGGGTGCCAATGTTATTGTAACAGAAGTTAAAGCTACAGCTGCATTAAAAGCAACTCTTGAAGGACATAGAGTTTTACCAATGGATCAGGCGGCTAAGATAGGAGATATCTTTATTACTGCAACCGGTGTTAAAGATGTTATCACTGAAAAACACTTCGAAAAAATGAGAGATGGAGCGATTGTATGCAACACAGGGCATTACGATTGTGAGATCAACATTAATGATCTTGAGAAACTTAAAAAGTCGAAGAGAACAGTTAGAGATAATAATGAAGAATACGTGATGAAGGACGGAAGAAAAATTTATCTTCTTGCTCAAGGGCGATTAGTTAATTTGGCTGCGGCAGAAGGTCATCCTTCTGAGGTTATGGATATGTCATTTGCTAATCAGTTCATGTCTCAGATAAAACTTGCTAAACTTGATAGTGAAGGCATTTTACTTGAGGCTGATGTTTATGATATTCCTGAAGAACAAGATCAGGAAATAGCCGAAATTAAGTTGAAAACCATGCAATATAAAATTGACAAGCTCACTAAGGAGCAGGAAATTTATTTGACTGATTATAGTGCAGGGACATAGATAACGAAAAGAAGTAATTGATTATATATAATGAGCTCTCCACTTTTCTGTGGAGGGCTTATTTAATTTATGCCCTCAGTCATCGACTTTTTCTTTTTAATAGCGGACATTAAAGATTTCAATAATAGTTCGTTACTTGCAGGTTTACCAATAAACATATCGCACCCGGCTTTCATAGCGTTTATTCTATCTTTATTAAGAACATGCCCGCTGTAACAAACAACCGGAATATTTTTAAAAAGGG